>Ga0070727_10000834_pt1 | contig 35275 bp, 22 predicted proteins | sample tdAd472_FD_66722 | JGI IMG/M metagenome (GOLD analysis project Ga0070727, IMG submission 66722) | Marine sediment microbial communities from the Atlantic coast under amendment with organic carbon and nitrate - tdAd47.2 | ecosystem: Environmental > Aquatic > Marine > Coastal > Sediment | place... | reverse complement strand
GGCTTCGTGATAAAGACGTTCGGCCTGCGGTACGGCGCGGCCTTGAGCGGCTTCATAGTCGCCAGCAGCCAGCAGCGAACGGCGGGACTGGTCGGGGACGAAGGCGGTCAGTGAGCAGACGACGGACAGAACTGCGGTGACGACAGCGGAGGTCGACCAGTAGGTTTCCAGAGTCCATCGCGGCGGACGCTCTGCCGATGCCGTGCCGCTGGCTGTCGGGACTTGAGGAGTGTCGGCGTCGGTCAGCACGGCCAGCAGCAGTAGCAATCCAACGACGGCGGGCATGGCGATTCCCCCCGCCCCCTGCAGGTGGACCAGCAGGGCGACCAGGCCGCTCGACACGGCAACATGAAAGGTCCGAGTGGCGAACGTTTGTTGTTCGACGTTCCGCCAGACGGCCCCCTCCCCGGTCGTTCCTCGCGACCCTCCCAGAGGGAGAGTGAAGTGGGAAGCGTCGAGACGGCTGGATGCGAAGACTGGCTTGAGCAGCCACCAGCAGGCGACGGCAGCGATGCCGACCGTGAGAGCGTGGCTGTTGATGTGTGCTTCGAGAATGAAGTTCGCGGCGAGAACAATCCCGAAGGCGATCAAGATCGCCAGTAGACCAGTCAGATCGGAACCTGCCGGGTGGCCGGGGCTGGACTGAGCCGGCAAAACAAGCGTTGGCTGGAGGGAGTTGCCAGAGGCCGGAGCTTCGCTCGTGCCTCGTTCCAGCCCCGTCCATCCGGATTCGTGAGAGCGACCTCTTTTCACAATGTTGACGCCGGAGAAGACGACGACGCCCAGCAGTCCAAGCAGGGCGGGCAAGCCGGCGTTCGCCCAGACGTCGAGGACGGCCTGGTGCGCATCGGCGATCTCTTCGCTCGATTCCGGCAGCTTGTGTTTGAGGTACGCGTCGCGGAACTGGCCGGGGCCGACGCCCAGCATGGGATGCTCGGCAATGACAGCCAGCGAGCCACTCCAGTATTCCAAACGGTACTTCAGCGACTTGGGAGCTTCGCGAATGACGTTCGGGTCGAGACCGCCGGTGAGCGTTGTGGCGGTGGCCAGGCCGCCGATCGCGATGAGCAGTCCGCCAGCGATCAGGATGCCTCGTCGCAGCGACAACTCTGAACGGTTGCCGAAGAACGACAGCCCGGCGGCCAGAGCCAGTCCGGCCAGAGTTCCGCACCAGGCGGTTCGGCTTTTCGTGAGGATGAGGCAGGCCGTCGTCAACAACAGCGGCAGCAGGATTGCCAGCACACGAATCACCCGGCGGCGTCCTGCTGGCGAGGCCGGTCCAGCTCGCGCTGGATTCGCAGACTGAGCGGTCGCGCTTGTCGACGCGACTTTAGCTGACGACAGCAAACTCCTCACCAGCAGCACGGTCAGCAGGACGACAATCACTGACAGGCAGCCGGCGAACGAGTTCGCCAGCGCGAAGAAGCCGAGCGGCTCCTGACTGTCGCGCAGGCGGCGTTCAAAGAGTTCCCGCGATGGGCCGCTCAGTGGAACGCCGCGAGCCGTCAGATCTGCCGTCGCCTGGCGAAGCTCTTGTTGAGCGGCTGCCGGCGCGTTCGGGGACGTAGCCGCGCTGAACGCCGCGTCGTACTTCGATCGAGCCTGCTCGTACGACTGCAGCGTTGCGGGATACCAGATCGCGTGCTGCCAGATGCCGTATCCGGCCAGTGCGATCCAGATCGCAGTGACCGCTCGGACGAGAACCGGTCGCAGAGGACTGTGGCCCGAGTGACGCAGCAGCAGAAACAGCACGGCCAGCGAGAGCCATTCCCAGCCGAGGTTGATCGCCGTGCGACGGTTGCCGCCGTCGATCAGGACAAGCAACGCTGCGAACACATGGCTGCCGCATAGCAACAGAGCCGCGAAGTCGAGCTTCGTCAGACTGCGACGCGCTGCAGCAGTCGGTTGGGACTCTGTCCCGACATTCCTGTCACTCGCAGTCGGGTCGGAGACCCAACCTGATCTCGATCGGATCCAGCAGACCAGCGCGGCGGCGAACAGCGTCAGTGACGTCAGCCAGAGTGTTTCGCCCTGAGCGCCACCTTCGGTGGGAAGCAGCCAGCGGGCGAAGAGCAGTGACCAGACGAGCGCGTCGGGGAAGGTTGCGGAAACACGCCGGGACAGACTGGCACGCTGAGGCTCGGAACGCGCCCCTCTGCCGGTCCGGCCACGCTGTCCTCTGCTGCTTGAGCGATTGGGCTGACCGCCGGAACGCTTGGGCTGACCGCCTGAACTCTGTGCCATGCCGCCTGAATCTGTCTGCGGAAATGATCGATGGAACAGCCGCCGCGGCGAGGTCAGTAACCGGCTCTGCTACTTCTTCGACAGCAGAGCGACGCCCTCGTCCAGCGTCGCGGTCATCTGCCAGAGCTTGTCGAGGTGGGTAATCTCCAGCACCTCACGGCAGTAATCGGTCAGCCCGGCAATTGCAAAACCGCCATTCGGCAGAGCGTTGATCCGGTTCCAGATGCGGAACAGAACTTCGATGAACGACGAGCCAAAGAATTTCGTATGCTGCAGATCGATGACAACCAGTGGCGGGTCGGCGTTCTTCGCGGCGTCAAGGACCTGATCGCGAATCTGGTCCAGCAGTGTCTCGTCAAGGTTCTCGAACTCAGGCCCGAGACAGATGCACGTCACGTCGTCAGTCTTAGTGATTGTCGGGGCGGGATTGGCCATCGTGTTACCCGGTCCGAAAGAGGACACCGCCATTCCGTCACAGAATCGCGGCTGATAAAGGCTTGTTGCCTGAGGAAGTGCCGGCAGGCTGAACCGCCGGACTGAAAGGTGGGGCGAGCAGGTTCCACAGAAGATGCCCGAATCCCTGCGGATCGACCAGCAGGTCATGCAGTTCGACGAGCGACCGCAAGCGATGCTAACCCGTCGCTGTAAATTGTCAACATGGCCGGATTGCTCAACCGTTCCACAGATCCGCCAGCATCCCGTCACATTCCGTTCGGGCGTTCTTCAAGTGTGACGGTGATGTCAACAAGCGTTGCCCCACGGCGAACCAGCAGGGTCACGGTGTCGCCGGGCTGTTTTCTGGCCAGCAGGTCGAGCAGGTCGCTGATCCGCTGCAGTGGCTGGTCGTCGAGCTTCAACAACTGGTCTCCGAGAATCCGGCTGCCCGCGTCGACTTCCCGCGTCGCCATAATGCCGGCGCGTTCGGCCGGACTGTGCCGCATCACCCCCTGAACAAGCAGGCCGTCCAGCGGGACATCAGCGACGGAAACGTTTTCATCAACAACGACGCCCAGCCACGGACGAGACAGCACTCCGTCCTTAATCAGGTCAGGGACGACGACATTCACCAGATCAACCGGGATCGCAAAGCCGATTCCGTTCGAGCCCCCGGATTCCGTAACGATCGCCGCGTTGATGCCGATCAGCCTCCCGGCACTGTCGAGCAGCGGCCCTCCGGAGTTGCCGGGGTTGATCGCCGCGTCCGTCTGGATCACGCCGCTGACGCTGCCGTGCCGCGTCGGAATCTTGCGGTTCAGCCCGCCGATCACTCCCGTCGTCAGCGTCTGATCAATCTCGAACGGACTGCCGATTGCGAACGCCTTCTGGCCAACAAGCAGCCTGCTGGATTCGCCCACGGCAATCGGTTTGAGCAGCTGCACGGGAGCATCAATCTTCAGCACGACGATGTCGGAAATCTTGTCGAACCCGACCAGCTTCGCGTCGAAGGTTGAGTTGTCGTAAAGCGTCACCTGAGCGAACTGCGCGTCTTCGATCACGTGCAGATTGGAAACGATGTGCCCTTCCGAATCCCAGATGACGCCGCTGCCCGTTCCGGCGGGAAACACCCGAGTATCGCGGGTGATCGGGTTGCCGCCGATCGCGAGCGTGTTGATGTGAACGACCGAGGGCGAGACTTCGCGGAACAGCTCGATCGTCGACTTCTCATCATCCGCCAGATCGCCACGCGGGGTCACAGCGCGCGGACGGGCGAATGGATTGTGCAGCGGCGTGTACCAGAAAAACTGGCGGTACAGCAGAGCGAGCGACAGGCCGACCAGCATCATGACCAGCCAGCCACTGACGCGCGTTCCGGGAGACGGTGAATAGGCACGCGAAGTCGGACTGCCCGGACTGCTCATCTTCGGCTCGACACAGGAATCACTGTCTGGCAACTGAGAAGTGACTGGCTTGCCGGGAATGAGTCATCAACTCAAGCCGGAAACCCGCTCGTTAAAGTTCTCAACGGCCGTCAGAAAACGGATACGCAGTTTTTCGTCGAGATCATCGAATCCATCAAGTACGTGTTCGACGAGCATCTTGTTGCAGCGTTCGATTGCTGTCGTCGCTCGCTTGAAGGCTTCTTCCGGATTCAGGCCCACCGGTTTCGAATCCGGCTTGCCTTCCTGCTGCGGAGCACTGCCGGCGTCCTTGCGGAATGGAGCATACGGCGTTTCGCCCGCTGCTTCTGCTGCAGAGTCCTGACCGGGTACGGCATCGACGCGATTGGCGCTGGCAATACTCTCGTCAAACGAATCGGAAGTTGCAGAACCGCCATCGGACTCGCCGAACTGCTCGGGCGTCATCGTGACCACCGGGTCGCCATAACCGGGAGCGATGGCGGCGGTCATGTCGAGTTCAGCTTCGGACTCGATCGTCAGATCCTCGCCGTTCTGCATCCGCCGCCAGGCCTTCATCTCGGCGATGGTGGCTTCGTTCTCGTTCGCCCAGGCGAGGCTTTCCGCCGAATCCGTCCAGGTCAGTGCGACGTAAAAGTGCGACCACTTCAGTGCCGGATACTCGTTCTGCACATCGGCGAACGATTCCCAGACACGGCGGCGCTGATAAACCTGGTCGCCACTCAGGCCAACCATCTGCCCGAAGTCGGCGTCCGTTCGACCGCGCGAATAACGCGTCGTCCACTTCGCGGCACATTCGCCGACGGTCCAGTTGCAGTTGCTGATGGCCAGCTTGGCCGTCGAGACAAGTTCCTGTTCCGTTTCCGCGGCTTCAACAACCGTGCTCATCAATCAGCCTCAATGCTGGAGTGTTCGCTGGATACTCACCGCAATCACCGACGACTTGTTTAGCCGCAAGCCGCAGTCGTGCCCGCAGATCAGAGAGGCAGCGTTTCAGAGATCGCGCACGCCTGCGGCTTACGGCTAAACAGAGGCGGGATATCCAGAGCGAAAAAAGATGCGAGGGAAAACGGACTCCATTCCCTCACCACCGCAAGCGACGGTGAGCACAGGCACGATCTCAGGCACCAGGCAGCGGACTGCCGAGTGGCTTCCGTGTGAGAGAAGGGAGCCCGGACCTCCATGCAGCAAGCCCCGTGACATCTCCTCGACAGGGCGGCGGGATGCTATCGCGTCGCCTTAACGATTTCTACCAGTTCTCACGCGACTTTCGTTGACGAACTTTGAACGCGCAGCACTCGCGCTGAATGACTGTCAGAGTTTCGCCAGCGCGCATCGTCTCGCGCATCGGAAGTCGCTCTGCCAGGTGAAAGCTAAACAGGCCGCACAACGTGCTGCAGCAAACACCGGCGCCGACTCAGCAGACGCATCATGAAGGACAGAAGCTGCAACGCAGAACTCGAACCCCATAGGCACAGAGATCTCAAAGTTCAGGGGAGACAACTTTGCTCCGACCTTAAGACGACTTAAGCCCTGCGCTTTCTGCAGTGGCATCGCTTCCTGCACTCACTTTCAGAGGCAGGAAAATCTGGCGGCAGGAAAATGACCAAACAGCAGCCGCCTCCTGGATATTCCTGCCATCCATATTCCTGCCATCCATATTCCTGCCATCCATATTCCTGCCATCCATTCCGAATCGACTGCAGCTTCGTGTCGGCTCCCGTCTCGCTCACGACATCCTGCGAGAGTTCAGCCGAGCGATGCCCCAAGCTTCGCTGCCAGCTCCTGAATCTGTCGCCACGTTTCATCAGGAACAACAACACCGTTGGCTCGACGATCGGCCTCGCGGCGTAACTCGATCTCACCCGGCATCAGGATCTCTTCCACGCCGGGAGCCTTCTTCGTGCTGCGGATCGACTCGACGTAGCGTGTCATGAGACTGTCAAACGCGTCACGCTCGATGAACTGCGGCAAATCGACAAAGTACATCCAGACGCCGTTCGCTCCGCGAGGCAGATCGTCGCGTCCGACACCGCTGCCCGAGAGCATGCCGCCGAAGACATCGATCATCACCGACAGACCAAAGCCCTTGAAGCCGAGCGGACCACCCAGCGGCAGCAGAGCCCCTCCGTCGTACAGCCGCGCGGGATCCGTCGTCGGGTGACCGTCCGCATCAATGATCCAGCCTTCGGGCACGGACTCACCCTTCTGCAGAGCGACGCGAACCTTGCCTTCGGCGGTCGCGCTGGTCGTCATGTCGAGCACGAGGGCCTGGTCGTGCCAGGGAGCCGACATCGAAATCGGGTTCGTTCCCAGCCGCCGTTCGATGCCGCCAAACGGGGCCACGCCCCCCGGCCCCGGCGCGTTCACTGCCATCATGCTGGCCAGCCCGGCTTCGGCCGCTCGCTTTGAGTATGACCCCAGCCGACCGACATGATTGCAGTTGCGGATTAATACTGTCGCCGTGCCGGACGCTCGCGCCTGTTCGATTCCCAGTTCGACGGCGCGACTTGCAGCGACCTGCCCGAAGTTGAAATTCGCGTCGAGCATTGTGAATGCGGGGCCGGTCTTCAGTACCTCAATCGCAGCGCCCGGCTTGACGAACCCCTGGTCGATCATGTCCAGATACTGCATCAAGCGAATGACGCCGTGACTGTCGTGCCCGACCGCATTCGCGTCCGCGAGTTCTGCGGCAACAATCTGCGCGTCGCCTTCCGGAACGCCACCGGCAGACAGCACCTGAAACGCGATCTCGGACAGCTGGTCAATTGAAAACTGCGGCATCAAAAGGCTCCGTCATGGTGAATCGGCGATTGCGCGATATTGCTGAGAAGCCGGATCCTAACTCGCGATCTCGCCTTGTCACTCGCGCGACACTGTGGACCGACTGCGCATTGACCACGGCATCCGAGTCGCTCGCGAGGCTGCCGCATTCCCGCGATTGGGAATGAATTCCAGCGTCGCGCCGCGGCAGTTCAATTCGCCGCACAGTTCCTTGAAGGCCCGAAACCCATTTGTCATAGTTCCGGCCCCTTGCGGCAGCAGGGGCAGTTTTTGAGCGCGCGACGCGGCAGAAGACGGCTTCGTTGCCTCTGCTTTGCGGCTCAGCTTTGAACTGCTGTTCGTTGTTCGAGCAGCGTTTTTCAGACGTTACCTCGTGGACGAACTGCATCCTCCCATCGGGAAGGCCGGAAGATGAGCCTCGTTCTGGCGAATTCTCCAATCTTTGATTTCTTCAGCGACGGCGCAGCTTCCCTGGAAGGGTGGCCGTGGTTCTTCGTCGCGATGCTGCACACAACTCTGGTCGGGTTGTTCTTCGGAATCCCCGCCGGTGTCTTCATCTGGGCTGAGCGAAAAGTCTCGGGCCGAATTCAGGACCGCCTTGGCCCGACCCGCGTCGGCGGTCGATTCGGCTGGCTGCAGTCTGCGGCCGACGGAGCCAAGCTGATTCAGAAGGAAGACCTTGTCCCGAAGGATGCGGACAGTCTGCTCTTTCGAGCTGCCCCTTATATTGTCGTCGTCGCATCGTTCGCCGCCTTTATGTTTCTGCCGTTCGGCGACGGCTGGTCGGCGGTATCGACGGACGTCGGGCTCTTCCTGATGTTTGCCATGCTTTCGCTGGAAGTCATCGGCGTCATTCTTGCCGGTTACTGCAGCGGATCGAAGTGGGCTCTCTTCGGGGCGATGCGTGAAGCCGCCCAGATGATCAGCTACGAAATTCCGATGGCCATCTGCGGCCTGGTGCCGATCCTGATCGTCGGCTCGCTGAACCTCAACGAAATCGTGCATTATCAGAGTGGCAGCTGGAGCAGTGGCCTGCCACCGTTTCTCAACTGGAACATCTTCCACCCCGTCGCCGCTCCCGCGTTTCTCCTCTACTTCGTCTGTGCAACAGCGAGCTGTAAACGGGCTCCGTTCGACCTGGCCGAAGCTGAGAGTGAACTGGTTGCCGGCTTCCTGACCGAATATTCCGGGATGCGGTGGTCGTTCTTCTTTCTGGCCGAATACGCGAGCATGTTTGCCGTCAGTGCGATTGCCGCGATTCTGTTTCTCGGTGGCTGGGACGACGGCATCGGCATTGTCTCTGGCCTGAAGTCGGCCAATCAGGAATTCCTCGCCAGCGCTGTTGGAGCGGTCATTCTGATCGCTAAGGCCTCGAAGCTGGTCTTCGTGCAAATCTGGGTTCGCTGGACCCTGCCGCGACTCCGCATCGACCAGGTCATGACGACCTGTCTGAAGTATCTGATTCCCATGGCCTGCGTCCTGTTTCTGACTGCTGCGGTGTTTCCGCTGGCTCTGAACCAGGGGACGGGCCGGACGGATCTGAGGCCGTCGGCCATCGGCGACCGAGTTCCGGCCCGGTCTGCCGTTTCTCACGAAGTCAGTGCCGCAGTCGTGCCGGCATCAACCGAAGTGGCAGCGGCCCACGGTGAGGTGGCTCAATGAGTGGTGAGCAGGTTCTTTTCTGGCTCTTTGCGATCACTGCCTGCGCCGGCGCAATCGGCGTTGTCGTGAATCAGATCGTTGTCCGGATGGCCGTCAGTCTGATTGTCTGCCTGGCCTCGGTCAGCGCACTCTTCTTTCTGCACAATGCAGACTTCGTCGGTGCAGTGCAGCTGATGGTCTACGTCGGTGGAACAATCATTCTGCTGATTTTCGGTATCATGCTGACGTCCAGTTCGCCGTTCTCGAAGATTGAATCGTCTCCGGCCGAAGGATTTCTGGCCGCCGGAATCGGAGCACTCTTCCTTTCGATCATCGCGTTCACGGTGACGCAGGTGGAGTGGAAACAGCAGGCCGAGAAAGTGGCTGCCGTGTCTCCATCAGCATCCGTGCAGACCGGTTACAACCCGGCCTCGGACGGCAACACGTCCCGACCGCTGGCCATGTCTTTCCTCGGGCTGCGTCCCGATCAGGGCGGCAACGCGCCCGGCTATCTGCTCCCGTTTGAAGTCGTCTCGGTACATCTGCTGGTCGTCCTGATTGGTGCGGCCTATCTCGCCCGAGCCAAGCGGCGAGCAGCTTCCGAAGCCTGAATCTGAAATAACCTCAGTCACCAGTCCGGGTACATCTGAGATGGATCAAATCGGCCTTTCACCTGTCCTCCTTGTGGGTGCAGTTCTGTTTGTCTGCGGTGTCGTCTGCATGACGACCAAGCGGAACGGGATCGGCATTCTGATGGGCGTTGAACTGGTGCTGAACGCTGCGAACCTGAACTTCGTGGCCTTCTCCCGACATACCTCGCTTGGCCTGGACGGTCAGGTGATGGCGTTATTTGTAATCGTGCTGGCTGCTGCCGAAGCGGCCGTGGCGCTCGCGATTGCCCTGAATTTCTACAACAACCACCTGACCATCGACGTGGATCACGGCGACGAGCTTCGCGGCTGATCGGCTCGCGTCCGGGCGTTGTGTCCTGACGGTGTTGTTTCCCTGAATTAACCTGCTGGATAGCTCGCAGAGAGTCTTATGGACAGTCTCGGCTACGAACTTTCCTGGTACCTGCGCATCGCGTGGCTGCTCCCGTTACTGGGGTTTGCCATTGAGGTGTTTGGCGGCTACTGGGGCACTCGCAAAAGCAAGACGGCCGCCTACCTGGCGATCGGCTGCATTGGCGCCGGATTCGTCCTGAGCACCATCGCGTTCTGCCGCTGGAACTCCGAAATGGATGCCTTCGGGCATGCCGACGCGGCTGCGGAAGAACACCATGCTGCCACAGTCGAACCCGGCTTCTCCGGCCAGGCGGCGATCGCAGACGATCATCCTGGCGGGCACGCAGAAGCTGAGCACGCGACGGACGCTCACACCGACGAGCATGGCGACGCTCACGGCGAACATCACGCCGAGCACAAATCGATCGAAGCTCTGTCCGGCACGATCTACACGCTCGGCAAGTTTGGTGATCTGGAAGTTTCGATCGACTACTACATCGACAGCCTGACCATCCTGATGTTCATGATGGTGACGCTGATCGCGACCTGCATTCACATCTTCGCGATCGGCTACATGTCCGACGAGCTGACCGAAGACTACGTCGACCATCACGCTCACACGTCGGACGGCAAGCACGTCCATCGTCCGGGGCGCTTCTACCGCTTCTTCTCGTACTTCTCGCTGTTCTGCTTCTCGATGCTCGGCATCGTGTTCGCCGGCAACATCTTCCAGGTGTTTGTCTTCTGGGAACTGGTCGGTATCTGCAGCTTCCTGCTGATTGGCTTCTACACAGAACGCAAATCGGCCAACGTCGCGGCCAACAAGGCTTTCATCGTCAACCGCGTCGGCGACTTTGGCTTCATCATCGGCCTGATGATTCTCTGGACGTACTGCGGCACGTTCAAATTCGGAGATTACGAAGTCGACGGTCACGAACGGCCAGGCCTGTTCAGCATGGTCCGCGGCCACGACGGCGAACTCGCTCAGGAAGGTGACGAGGTTCTCCTCAAGACGCATGGCCACGACGGTCAGTGGGAAGCTCCGCACGACGGTGAGCAGAAGACGATCCCATACATGCTGCTGGTAGTTGCCGGCCTCGGAGTCTTTGGCGGTTGCGTCGGCAAGAGTGCTCAGTTCCCGCTGCAGACCTGGCTGCCGGACGCGATGGAAGGGCCGACCCCGGTCTCCGCACTCGTCCACTCAGCAACGATGGTCGCGGCCGGAGTTTATCTGGCCGGTCGGTTCTTCCCGGTCTTCACGACGGAAGTGCTCCTGGCAATCGCCTACACCGGCTGCATTACGCTGTTCGTCGCCGCGACAATCGCGATCGTCGCCACCGACATCAAGAAGGTGCTGGCCTACTCAACGATCAGCCAGCTCGGCTACATGATGCTGGCGATTGGCCTCGGCGGCTGGGCTGCCGGCCTGTTCCACCTGATCACGCACGCCTTCTTCAAGTCGCTGATGTTCCTCTGCTCGGGCAGCGTGATTCACGGCTGCCATCATGAGCAGGAGATGCCGAAGATGGGCGGCCTGCGTCACAAGATGCCGATCACGGCTTACACCATGCTGATCGGCGTCATCGCGATTGCCGGTCTGGCGATTCCGGGCACCGGCTCGCTGATGAGTCTGCTGACCTTCGGAGCGGTCGACAAACCGCTGGCGTTTTCGGGCTTCCACTCGAAAGACGCGATCGTCGCCACGGCCCTCGCCTACACGCAGCTCAACCCGCTGCACTTCCTGCTGTTTCTGACACCGCTCGTCACAGCAGGCATCACGGCGTTCTACATGTTCCGCCTGTGGTTCTACACATTTGCGGGTGCCCCTCGCGATCAGCACGTCAACGATCATTGCCACGAGAGCCCGAAAGTGATGTGGGTTCCTCTCGTGGTGCTGTCGTTCTTCGCGGCCTTCTGTGCAGCGAACGGCGAGCAGGGCAGCCTGTTCTCGATGCTGTCCTTCAGCGAGCCCGTCGGACTGGCGGATGGCATGACGGCGACCGGGACCGCGGCGATCACCGTTCCATCCCACCACGCAATTCACGAGGTTCACGGCACTGCCGGTGCTGTTGCTTTGCTGGCCGCCGTGCTCGGAACGCTGACAGCCTACCTGCTGTACTGCAAAAAAGTGGTCGATCCGGCGAACATCAAGACGCAGTTCTCGGGCGTCTACAACTTCCTGGTCGAGAAATGGCAGTTCGACAACCTGTACGACGCGGCATTCGTTCGACCGTCACACAGCGTTGCCCGCTGGTGTTCCGGCTGCGACCGCAACATCTTCGACGCCATCCTGCATGGCTCCGTCAAGGTCTGCATCTGGATCGCGACGATCGATCGTAAGTTCGACGAAGGCATTATTGATGGCCTCGTCAATCTTGTTGGAAATGTCACCCGCTCCGTGGGCCTCTCGCTGAGTGTCTTTCAGACTGGCCGAATGCGGCAGTACGTCATGTTCATTGCCGTTGGTGTGGTCGCCCTGTTTGCTCTGCTGTTTGCCTTCATGCCCAAAGCCTGACGCGGATCGTCTGGTCGAACCCGTCCGTCAGAGTCAAAGGTAAGTGGAAACTATGGAACCTTCGCTGTCCTTTCTTTCGCTGCTGATCTTCCTCCCGACTATCGGAGCGCTGCTGCTCGTCGGCTTCAACAAGAAGGCCGTCGATGCCATGCGGTTCTTCACGTTTGGAGTGACGTTCCTGACGTTCCTCCTGTCGGTAGTTCTGTGGAACAGCTTCGACGCCAGCAACCCGGGAATCCAGCCGGTCGCTGACGGAGTTTCCGCCGAATGGATCGCCTCGTGGAACATTCACTATCGCCTGGGTTACGACGGCATCAGCCTGCCGCTCGTCATGCTGACCAGCTTCACCAGTATGCTGGCCGCTCTGGCGTCGTGGAGCATCAAGAAGCTGGAGAAGGGCTACTTCATCCTGTTCCTGCTGCTCGAAACCGGCATGCTGGGCGTGTTCCTGGCGCTCGACTTCTTCCTGTTTTATGTGTTCTGGGAAGTGATGCTGCTGCCGATGTACTTCCTGATCGGCATCTGGGGCGGCCCGCGAAAAGAGTACGCGGCCATCAAGTTCTTCCTGTACACGCTGGCCGGCTCAGTTCTGATGCTGATCGCCATGCTGATGTTCTACTACGGCAGCGGCGGCGAATTCAGCCTGCTCAAGCTGGCCGATCTTGCTCAGGGAGCTGGAAAAGGTCTGCCGGCAGACCAGCAGCTCATCGCGTTCATTCTGCTGTTCATCGGCTTTGCCATCAAAGTTCCGAGCTTCCCGTTCCACACCTGGCTTCCGGACGCCCACGTCGAAGCACCAACTCCGATCAGTATGATCCTGGCGGGCGTGCTGCTGAAGATGGGCGGGTACGGCATCATCCGTATCGCCTTCCCGCTGTGCCCCGCCGGCGCTCAGTACGCTGCCTACTACCTCGTGGCCATTGGCGTCATCTCGATCATCTACGGTGCCTTCGCGGCACTCGCCCAGACGGACTTCAAGCGACTGGTTGCTTACAGTTCGGTCAGTCACATGGGCTACGTGATCCTCGGGATGGCTGTCTGGTCGATTACGACAGAGAACGGAACCGTTGTTACGGCCAACCGTGATCACTGGCTGATGGGCATGAACGGTGCCATGTTCCAGATGATCGCTCACGGCGTTTCATCAGCTGGCATGTTCTTTATGGTCGGTGTGATCTATGACCGCGTCCATCACCGCGATCTGAACCAGTTCGGCGGACTCGCTGGCAAGATGCCGTTGTACTCGGGTCTTGCTGCCGGCATCTTCTTTGCTGGTCTCGGCCTGCCGGGAATGTGCGGCTTCATCGGCGAAGTGTTCGTCGTTCTGAGTGCCTGGAGCTTCAGTCCGCTGCTGGCGATCGTGGCCGCGTCCGGCGTCATCCTGACGGCGGGCTACATCCTCTGGACGATGCAGCGGGTTTACCTCGGCTCGGAATACAAGGGGCCGCACGAGGAGGACATCACGCCAATGAATGGTCGCGAAGCGACGGTTGGCTTCGTTCTGCTGGGCATGGCCATTTTCCTGGGCGTATACCCGGCCTTCATATTTGACGTCATGGACGGTTCGATGTCGCAGCTTGTCGACTCGATGGAAACCGGGCTGCAAGCCGCAGGTGTCATGATCGATTCTGCGACTCAGCAGGCCAGCCTCGTCCCGTAGTGAAGTGCCTGGTTCGAACACTGAAACTGTGAGATGACTCGGAGTAGCACCTCTGCTTCGGCAGCCTGAATAGAGACTGATTTTCGATGAGTTCTTTCGGCGATCAATTGAACAGCCTGATCGAGGCACTGCCATCGTCGGTGTGCCACTTCTCGCCGGAACTGGCGTTGAGCGGCACGATCGTCGTCCTGCTGCTGATGCGGCTGTTTGGCTCGATCGACCGCTGGATTCCTCCGTACTTCACTGCACTCCTCGGATCACTTGTCGCTCTGGGTTTGTGCGGCAGCCAGCTGCTCGACCTGTTGAACAACGGGGCTCAGTCTGAAGAATTCTTTGGCGGGATGCTGGTCTTCGATCCGTTCGGTGCCTTCGTGCGGGGACTGCTCGCCCTGTTCCTCGTTCTGGTCGTGGCACTGACCGTCCTGACTGGAATTCCCGATCGCGAAGATGGACCTGATTTCTATGCCCTGCTGTTCGGCTCGACGATCGGCATGATGATCATGGCCTCGGCCAATCACCTGCTGATGGTTTTCATGGGGGTCGAAATGGCGAGTGTCCCCAGCTACGCGATGGTCGGCTTTCTGAAGGGCCGCAAGCAGAGCAGTGAAGCCGCCTTTAAATACGTCGTCTATGGGGCAGGTGCCGCTGGCGTCATGCTCTACGGCATCAGTCTGTTAATGGGCCTGTTGGGGACCGGCACGCTCGCCAGCGAAGCCATGCCCGACATGGCCTCGAACCTTCAGGCAGCGTTCGCCGGCACGACGGGAATCGGAAGTGCGGCATCAATGACACTGCTGCTGGCCGTGCTGATGGTGATGGTCGGGCTGGCGTTCAAACTCTCGCTGGTGCCCTTCCACTTCTGGTGCCCGGACGCGTTCCAAGGAGCATCGGCTGAGGTCGCTGGTTTTCTGTCGGTCGGCTCTAAGGCGGCAGCATTCGGTCTGCTGGTTCGATTCTGCCTCGCGTTCGTCGGTGGTGATGGAGCCGTCCTGCCGGAGATCTTCACCGGCTTCGGCGTCGCTCTGGGAGTGATGGCCTGTGCGACGGTCACGTTCGGCAACCTTGCAGCGTACTCACAGACGAATGCCAAGCGGCTGCTCGCCTACTCGACGATCGCCCACGCGGGTTACATGCTGATGGCGGTGTCAGCTCTTGTCGTTGTTCTGGCGGGTGGCCCCGGAGCTGGCCTGTCAGAAGCCGTCATCGGTGAAACGGCTCAGCGGTGCGTCGAAGGGCTGCTCTTCTACCTGTTCGTGTACCTGTTCATGAACCTCGGCGCGTTTGCCGTCGTCGCTCTCCTTCGCAACCAGACTTACAGCGAAGAGATCGAATCGTTCAACGGACTCGGCTGGCAGGCCCCCGCGCTGTGCATCTGCATGGCGATCTGCGCCTTCAGCCTGGTCGGGCTGCCGCCACTGGGCGGCTTCTGGGGCAAGCTGGTGATCTTCATGTCGGTCTTCAGAACGGGTGACGTTCACTGGTTCATGTACGTGATGCTGGTCATCGGCGGCTTGAACACTGTCTTCAGCCTCTTCTACTACGTCCGCATGTTGAGGGCGATGTTCATCACTCCGGCGGCAGAAGATGCTCGTCCGATTGAAGTGCCGGCGGCGATTGGCAACTACGCCCTGCTGCTGGCGCTGCCCGTCCTCCTGCTGGGAATCTTCCCCACATGGACGACGAACCTGGCCCAGCGGGTCTCGGAAGTTCTTGTCCCGTAAGTCCCGTCACGGATCCTGACTGGCGGCAACGCTGATTTCTGAGAACCTGCTATGAGTGTCCAGAACACGACCGAAATCCTGACCGAACTGCTGAATCGGCTGAGCCGTTCGTGGCTGCAGTACATCGGCGAGGCGTGGCCGTGGGCGTCTTCTGAATCTGAGGACCGGCTGGAGACCTTCAGGGGACTCGTCCGACGGCAGCAGTTTTCCGCCGAACGCGTCGCCAGCCTGCTGAGCGATCGCGACGCGGTCATCTCGGTGCAGTCTTACCTGTTCGATGGGACCACGTTGAATTACGTGACTCTGGACTATGTTAAGCCACGACTGGTTGCGGACGAGAAAGAGGTCATCGCTGAGCTGAAGTCGGCGGTCGTCAGCCTGAAGGATGACGCGGAAGCTCTGCGACTGGTCGAGCAGATTACGACCGACGCCGAGCAGCTGCTGAGCGAGCTGACCGACCTGTAGCAACGGCCCTGACGTCGAGCGCCGTGGCGTCACCGGCAACCGCATTCTCACGCTTTGCCGGGCGTTCGGAACGAGCCTCGTCGAATGCCGTTTCTCGTCGGCCTTGCACAGCGGCCAGCGCCCCTGTTGACGCGAAAGACCGCGACCATGCAGATCGTCGATACGCACTGCCATCTCGACGAGGAAAGCTTCACCCACGAACTCGACGATGTCGTTTCGGCATCTGTTGAGAATGGCGTTGTGGCCATGGTGACGATCGGGACGAGCGTCGAGAGCAGTCGACGCGCGATCGAACTGGCGGAGCGTTTTCCCGGCATCGTCTTCGCCGCTGTCGGAATTCATCCGAACTACACCGCTGCAGCAGGCCCCGGCGACTGGGAGGTCATTGAAGAACTGGCCCGCGATCCGCGCGTTGTCGCTGTCGGTGAAACGGGGCTCGATCGCTACTGGGATTACGCTCCCATCGAGTTGCAGCAGGATTACTTCGACCGGCACCTCAAACTGTCCGACCAGACTGGCAAGCCTTTCATTGTGCATTGCCGCGACGCTGACGAGGAAACCCGGAAGCAGCTTCGCGACGCCGCGCAGACCGGCCAGCAGCTCAATGGCGTGATGCACTCCTTCTGCCAGTCCGCTGAAAGTGCCGCGGAACTGCTGGATCTGGGCATGTGCCTCTCGTTCACGGGGATGCTCACGTTCAAACGAAACCAGGAACTGCGGGACCTCGCCGCGACCCTGCCCGTCGATCGACTGTTCGTTGAAACGGACGCGCCCTACCTGGCGCCGATGCCCAATCGCGGCAAACGCAACGAACCGGCTTTCACTCGCTTCACGCTGGAATGCCTCGCCGAATGCCACGGACTCGCCCCGGACGAGATGGCCCGGCAGACGACTGACAATGCCTGCCGGTTCTTCGGGATTGAGCTGAGCAGTCGCTGAAGGACTGCCGCTCTTCGCCAGCCCTGTGTGCCGCGACATTCTTGCCTGAGACGCAGTAAGGATCGTTGATGCGCGATCCTGAAGCGCGCATCTCCGGATCAGGCCAGCCTCGGTCGCCTGCTCCGCTTATTTGGTTCCCGGCATCACAGCCGCTTCGCGAGCCTCGACTGACATTGACCTGAAACGGCGAGTTCGAGGACAACCCGAGTCTCTACGGAGGGCGATGTTCCACTCCGTGGCGGCTTCACGCGCCGGACAGGCGGCGCGTTCACGCTTTCCCAGGGACGGGTATGAATCGCCAGTCGGAATTCTGGTCGGCACGACTGTGCTGCGCGGCGGTCGCTTTCGCGATCAGTGCCGGAATTGCCGCTGCCCAGACCGGGACCTCAAATGGTGGCTCCGCTTCTGCAGGTCTCCGCCAGACCGGTCAGAACAGCACCAGCAGGTTGCCGGAGGCTGCATCGTCGGCCATGCGGCTCGGCCTGTCGACAACTGCAGACAACAATCCACAATCGACTGCGACTCAACGAGCTTCCACTCCGCTGGCGCCACGCACGTCGCTGGGCCTGTCGGCGCGAGATTCGAATCCAACCAGCGAGACCACGTCAGGAGGCTTCGGTTCGATCCTGATCGCGCTGGGGTTCGTCATTGTGTTGATGCTCGGCGTCGCGAAAGTCGTTCAGCGGCGGAACCCGTACGCCGTGACGGGAGTTCCCCGCGAGGCGATCGATGTGCTGGGGCGCCGAACGGTCGATCCTCGTCACTCGATCTATATTGTCCGCGTCGGTCCAAAGATTCTCCTGCTGGGCAATTCGGCGAACGGACTCACGACGCTCTCGGAGATTGAGGATCCGATCGAAGTCGCCTCGCTGGCGAACCTTTGCCGGGCGGCCAGCGAAACCCCGCCAACCGATCCTGTCGCCTGGCTGAAGAGCCTGTGGGGACGACGATCGTCCAACGGCGAAATTCGCAGCTTCGAAGACCGGTTCGGCGAGCGGCTGGTGGCGGACGCTCAGAACGGCGAGGCCGGAACGGTCACGAGTGTCGACGTCGGACGGCGGCAGGAGACGCGCCGTGTCTGACCATGTCTCACGTCGCCGAGTCCCTCGAATTCACATCGCCGGGCTCTGTTGCGCGGCGGCATTGCTGCTGACGATGATCTTGAGCGCTCCGCCAGTTCACGCTCAGCAGACCGTGCAACCAGCGCGAGCCAATCAGCCGTCATCGTTTGCCGGAGGCCGGAGTTCGACGGCCCAGCGACCGACAACAGTTGCTCCGTCACCGCAGTCCCAGCAGGCAGCCCCCTTCAGTCTCAACGAAGCATTGTCTCCGCAGGGCCTCACGCCGACTTTGAAGGTGATGATCCTGCTGACGCTGCTGAGCCTGGCACCGTCGCTGCTGGTCATGACGACCAGTTTCATTCGGTTTGTGATTGTCTTCGGCCTGTTGCGGCAGGCGCTCGGAACGCAGCAGCTGCCGCCAACGCAGGTCATCACGTCGCTGTCTCTGTTTCTGACGATGTTCGTCATGATGCCCGTCTGGGAGCAGGCTTATGACGAGGGCATCGAGCCATACGTCAAGAACCAGCCGATTCCCAACCTGCAGGCAGGCGAGGACCCGCTGACTCGCGTCTTCAAGAACACCATGCAGCCCATCCGCCATTACATGGGCGAGCAGATCCATAAGGCCAAAGGCGACGACGTCGTTTACATGCTGATCGATTTCCGTAAACCGGTCTCAAATGCTGACGGTGCGGCAGCCGAAGATCCGGCGACGTTTGACGAAGTCGACACGGCGACGATCGTCACAGCGTACATGCTCAGCGAATTGAAGACGGCGTTCATCATCGGCTTTCAGATCTATCTGCCCTTCGTTGTGATTGACATGGTCGTCTCGACAATCCTGACCGGCATGGGCATGGTCATGCTGCCGCCGACGCTGATTTCACTGCCGTTCAAGCTGTTGCTGTTTGTCCTCATTGATGGCTGGACGCTGACCGTTCAGATGCTGCTCCAGAGCGTGTACATGCCTGGCGGCTGACGCCCTGAGGCCGTCCCTGCTGATTCATTGTTGATCGAGTGCCCGGACGATGGACATAGCCTACGTCACTGATATCTGCCGCGACGCCGTGAGTGTCGCGCTGCTGATTTCTGCGCCGGTGCTCGCCGTCGCAGTGACGGTTGGGCTGCTGATCAGCGTGCTGCAGGCGGTGACTCAGATTCAGGACCAGACCGTCAGCATCGTGCCGAAGATCGTGCTGATGCTGCTGACAATGCTGGCCGTGCTGCCGTGGACGCTGACGCACATGATTGAGTACGCGACGGGGCTGTACGCGTCGATTCCGAACTCGCTACAGCAGTAAGGAGTCCACGTCGATGCATCATGATTCGGGTCGCTGGCAGGGGAGTACGAATGCAACGCCGCCTCAGAGAACGACGGAAGCTGCGATGCAGATTTCTCCAGCAACAGCAGGCCCGAAGGGCCGGTACTATGTCAGCCCCGGGCGAAGCCCGGGGTTAACGTCAAAAACCACGTCAATAGCCCCAACGGGGCGACGCTGCTGCGGCAGCAATTCGTGCCGCCCCGCTGGGGCTTTCGTCGGTTCGGTGCCCCAAACCCCAGGGCCATGCCCTGGGCTGGCATATGGCCAGCCCGTTGGGCCTTTGGAAGACCATCAGAAACAGGGCGTTCCTCGATACTGTCGCGACTTCGCATGCAGCAGTAAGGAGTCGTCGTGCTGAACGACCTGATTGGCCAGACCGTCGACTTCTTCAGCCGGGCGTTTCTCGATTCCGCCGTGGCGTACTTCTACATCTATGTGCTGGTTGTCATTCGACTGGCCGGGCTGATGTCCGTCGCCCCGGTCTTCGGGCAGTCCGTCGTGCCGATTCCGATTCGTGTGATGATCGTTCTCGGTCTCGGATTTGTCCTGACGCCCATGCTCGAACAGACGACGAGCCCCAGCCTTGCCCGATACGACGCCAACCGCGACGGCTTTCTCACTCCGAATGAAACACCGTCGCACCTGGCGGGGCGGATCGAGCATCTGGCGGAACTGAACGCCGCAACCAGACCGCAGGGCCGCGCAGCCTTTTCAACCGACCGAGTTCCCGTATCGGAATTCGCATCGCGGTTTCAGAGTCCCGAAACTCTGGGCGCACTCACCGGCAACATAATTGCCGAGTTCAGTCTTGGCTTTCTGCTCGGTCTGGGCGTGACGTTTCTGCTGTCGGGGCTGCAACTCGCCGGCCAGATGATCGACCAGCAGCTTGGTCTGGAATTCGGAGCGGTCGTCAATCCGGATCTGCAGGCGGGAGCGTCGGTTTCAACCGGGCTGCTGCACTGGATGGGAACCGTCATCCTGCTGACGATGCAGCCGGTTAATGGGCACGTCATGCTGCTGCGAGCGACGCTGGAAACGTTCGATGCGCTGCCCGTCGGTGAAGCCGTGCTCTTTTCGCAGACGCACGTCCTGTTTACCGAACTGGTTCACAAATCGCTGCTGCTGGGAGTGCAGGTCGCGGCGCCTGTGCTGGCGGCCATGTCGATCGTGACCGTGGCACTCGGTTTTCTGGGGCACAGCGTTCCGCAGATCAATCAGATGGTCGTCGGCTTTCCGATCCGATCGCTGGCCGGACTGCTGATCATGTCCGTGAGCCTGTCTGGCATGGGCAGCATCCTGGTCGACGCTGTGCCGGAAGCCATCCACGATATTCAGGCAGCAATTACGTCTTACGGTTAACGATCCCGTAGTCGGCGAATTCGCTGCAGCGGAACGGCGCGAGCCCAATGGCCCGCAAATTGTCATCAGCCGCCGAGATTTGATTCGCGACTCTTCGAACGATCAAGAACCGGCGTCCACTCGTTCCGCGCTCTCTCGTTCCACGCTGTCTGGGCACGGATCGAGGACCGTCGGGCGACAGCCGCTATGTTTCCCACAGTCAGTTACAGGAAGCTCCATGAAGAAAACAACGCTCGGCCGAACCGGCCTTGAAGTGACGCGACTGGGTTACGGCAGCATGGGCCTTCGCGGACCACGAACCTGGGGCGTGCGGGTCGTCAGCGACGACGACGCAGACGCGTTTCTCAACAGCGTGCTCGACGCCGGCATCAACTTCATCGATACCTCGCCGGACTACGGAGCCAGCGAAGAACGAATCGGACGGTTTATCAGTCACCGCCGCGACGAATTCGTTCTCGCCACCAAATGCGGCTGCGTGTACCAGCAGTGCGAAGATCATCTGGAACTCGATCACGTCTGGGAACCGGATGTCATCAAGCGAAACATCGAAACCAGCCTGCAACGACTGCGCACTGACCACATCGACATCCTGCAGTTCCACGGGGGGGAGGCCGCGACTCTACAACGCACCGGGCTGATCGATCTGCTGGTGAAGTATCGCGATCAGGGCATCGTGAGGTTCGTCGGCGTGTCGAGTTCTCTGCCAAAGCTGCCAGCGATGATCGATCTCGGCGTCTTCGACACATTTCAGATTCCGTATTCATGCCTCGCCCCGCAGCATCACGATCTGATCACGCGCGCTGCCGAAACAGGAGCCGGCATCATCATTCGCGGCGGAATCGCTCAGGGCGGGCCGGATGCCGAGATTCAGCGACCGACACTGAACGACGTCTGGTCAGCGGCGAAGCTCGACGAAGTCCTGCCCGCTGGCATGTCCCGAGCTGAACTGATTCTGCGATACACGCTCGGACACCCGCACTGTCACACAACAATCGTCGGCACCTGCAACGCCGAGCATCTGCACGAGAATCTGACCTCAGCTGAGAACGGAGCACTCTCTGAAGAACTCTATGCGACGGTGCGTCAGAGAATTCTGGCCGTGGCAGGCTGAGCCTCGCGAAGCTCACGGACAACCTTCCGGACGCGATCCGAAACGGAAGACGACGACCGCGCCCCAACACAGCATTGTCGGCCGTTCAATTCGTCGCCGGACCTTCCCGCTTGAGCACTGCGCCGTCCACGTGAATCTGAACTGTAGTGTCATCGCCCTGCAGATTCTCAAGAGTCTCACGAGACACGTTCGAAGAATAAAAGTTGATGCTCTCCAACGTGCTGGACTTCATCAGATCCTGTAGTTGCTCTCTGCTAAACTCGACCCCGAAGAATGTCACCGTTTTCAATTGTGACATTGCAGCGAGAACCCGGCAGACATCAGGCGTCAGTTGCCACGGACCGCGAAGTGTCATCTCAGTGACCGGGGTGCCGTTCAGCGAAGCAAGAGATCCTGGTGGCCTGGCAGTCGCATTCATGCCAAGCTGCTTCAGGTTGGCCATCGCCGCGATCGACGCCAGATCGCTTGTCGACAACGCTCTGGCTTCGAGGGTCAGTGATTCCAGATGTGGAAATACCTCTCCAATACGTTGCAGGCCATGTTCTGTCAGTTGCACCTTGGCAAGCGCCAGCCTGGTGAGAGCCTGCAGTCCTTTCAGCCTGGCAATACCAGAGGCAGTTACGGCGTCCCCGCGCACACTGAAACTCGTCAACTGTCGCAGCTTGTTGACAGGCTCGATCGCAGTGTCATTCAAAGGCCGAGCATCCCGACTGCTGTTGATGTAAAGATGACGAAGTTCCGGAAGCCTCTGTGCCCTCTGGACCAGACCGCTTACGTCGTCGCGCGTGACGGAGTGCAGTTCGATTCCCTGAATTGTTAACTCGTCATCGGCCAGCCCGTCAAAACCATAGATCGTACGACTTTCCAACCTGATGCTGCCTCCTCGGTCGAAAATCCAGCTGGCCGTTTCCCGTCGATCAATGGTTGCCCCGATGTCGATCGAATCATCGCGACCCGGCAGGAACTCCACTGCCCCAATGTCCGGGAGAGCGTCACCATTGCGGTCGCCGTCAACAGGACGTTCGACACCGCGAATGTCGGTTGACGGCGTCTCACTTGAGACTGTGGCAGCGTCAATCGCTTTTGAACCGGGCATGGGCGGCATGGTTGGAAATGGTCCGCCGTAGTCGCCCAGCGGGTACAGCATCGCGTCGCCAATAATCGGCTTCGGCCCTGATTTGACGTCTGCTCCAAGGATCCCAATCAGGTTGGTTCCGCGAGTGACGATACCACCGCCATCCAGCCTCTGAATCCACACGTCCTGACGCCCTTGCTGTTCCCGATTGACATTGCCCGCGACAATCGACGACTCAAAAATCAACTTCGCCCACCGATGGGAAGAGATTCCACTGTTGACGTTTCCAGATACCGTGCAATGAATCAGCTCCATTGTTCCGGCGTTGACGTTCAGTATCGCTCCACCATGACGTTGGCCAGATGAGTTCTTTGTGAACAGGCAGTTACTCAGCCGACACTGCCCGCCATAATTCGCAAGACCGCCCCCCAGGTGATCAGCGGTGTTGCCAATAACCAGACAGTTCTCTAACCGGACGACCCCATTCTGACAGAAGATTCCCCCGCCATTACTGGAATTCGAGCAGCCGTCGATCACGCAGTTTCTCATCATGAGTGAGGCTTCAACGACAAGAATACCGCTCCCGGGTGCAAAGTCCCTTCCACGAGTGATCTTCACATTGTTAATGGCCAACTCAGCACGGTTGAGCACATCAAAGATGCGTGAGCGCTGATTACCATCGATTGTGACGCGAGCCTTTAACTCTGATGCGTCGATGGTCACATCGTTGACGATCTTCAAAGGCTTCCCGCTGAGAACGATCGTCTTTCCAGCAAGCTGAGGAGCAAATCGGATGGTGCCGCCCAACGCGACTTTCGCAATGGCTTCACGAAGTGAACCCGAAACGTCAGCACCATCTCCCGTGGCCGTCACAACCATCAGTGAGGTCTCGGTACCTTTCGCGATGGCTTCCAGTGGTACCTCGGGGGCGGCTACTCGGGAGATTGTGACCGTGCGGTCTTTCCCGCGCGTGAGAGTAAATTGTCCGCCAAGTATCTGAACATCGTCTTCTGCCGTGGCAGGCAATCTGACTTCGTAGGCTCCGGATCGATACCAGTATTCCTGCCTGTCTCGTCCAATCGCGATTGTTTCAAGGTGTTCCTGGTCCTTCAGAAGTTCAACCGCGATCACCACAGATGGGTCTGATGTCTCAATTCGTATGTATGCTCCATCCGTTCGGATCCAGAGGATCGACAGCAGCAATACCGCGGCACCGAACGCACTACCTGCCAGCCAGCGGAAGCGGCCGAGCCCTGTCCTGATCCGTATCGATCGCGCGTCACCGTCGAGACGAACCCTGCGCGATGCGAGTTCGACGGTCTCTCCCAGTGATGGTTCGGTGTCGCGCAGCACGTCCACCGAGTTCAAGCTGGCCAGACGCTTCTGCAGGTCGGCAAGCCTGTCCGTCAACAGTTGTTCGATCTGATGTCCGGCGGCGTATTCCGCCAGGCGGTTCGCGACCTCGGCCATGTCCTGCGGTCGCTGGTCCGGGTCTCGCGCGAGCATCTGATCGACGAGTGCCACCAGTCCTTCCGGGAGATCACTCCGCCTCGAAGAGAGTCTCGGGACCGGTTCCGAGGCCAGAGCCCGGAGCCGTTTCAGCGGCGTGTCGTACTCGGGACCGTCCAGCGGGACGGTTCCGGCCAACAGTCGATACAGCGTGGCACCGAGCGAATACACGTCAGCGCGACTGTCAACGGTGTGCGTGTCTTCGGCCTGCTCGGGCGCCATGAACTCGAGCGTCCCCATCAGCTGGCCTTCGTCGGTCAGATGGCGTTCGGCCTCCGGTGCTTCAAATGTTGCCAGACCGAGGTCCAGAATCTTCACGCGGCACTGACCGTCCTTGTCGAACGTCAGCATCAGGTTCGACGGCTTGATGTCTCGATGAATCAACCCTTGAGCGTGGGCATGCTGCATACCGATCGCCGTCTGGCGGGCAATCTCACAGGCGTCCGCGATTTCCAGCGACTGCCGCTGCGGCGCGAGTCGGGCAACGTCGAGCCCTTCGGCCAGTTCCATGACGAGGAACAGCACGCCGTTCTCGTCTCCGGCGTCGAGCGCCTGCACGATGTGGGGATCGTTCAACTGGCCGACAGCCTGCATTTCCCGCTGAAACCGGGCCGCCGCCGAGATATCCCTGCGGAGCCGTTCGGAGAGCAGCTTGATCGCCACCAGCTTGTTCAACCGGGTGTGCCGGGCCTTGAAGACGGTGCCCATCGCCCCGTGCCCCAGTGGCTCCAGCAGTTCGTAATCCCGGATTCGCCGCCCGGTCGCTGCATGCTGTTCCGGAGGGGCGAAGGTCACTCGCGGACGGTGTTGGATGGCTGTCACAAAGTCTCGACACCGGTCGTCCTCAGTCGCGGCTTCTGGCACGAGATCCTTCAGGATGAACTCCGACTCGATCGAGGCAAGCCGTTGCTCGCAGTGTTCACACTGATCGACGTGTTCTGCAACGAGGAGCGCAGCACCGTCAGACAGCGTGCCGGACGCCCAGTCGGTCAGGGTTTCCTGTGGTGGACAGCCTGTCTGCTTCGTCATGGAGAATCCGGGTGCACGGTTCGTCGAGGCATTGAATCAGTGGCACACTCTGGCACCTGAGAGATCGCCGGGCAGCTCTGCGGACTCCACATTGATCGCCAGGCGAGGATGCGCCGAGGCGCGGCCCTTGCCTCTTATCTGCACCAGCGCCACGCGCCGCAGGGGCGATGTATCAGGAATCGGCCTGTTCAGTCGGCGGGGTCTCTGAACCGAAGAGGTCGGAGATCTCTTCATGCAGCAACTCTCTGAGTTTCTTCGTCACACGAAACTTTGCCTGGCGAACGGCCCTGGGCGTCATCTCCAGTTCCTCGCCGATGTCTTTCGCCGGACGGCCTTTGACCGCCATGTCCCAGAAGGCCTGCCACGTCTGCGGATCGAACTTCGGACGCAGAATCTCGATGGCACTGCGCAACAGCAGCTGGCGTGACGTAACGCCGTGGATGCTTTCGGGTTCCTGCGACTCCTGCTGCAGACGCTGCAGACTCAACTGGTGATCGGTTCCGCCCTGGCCGGTCGGCTGACGTTTCATCGAGCGCAGATAGTAGAGCAGCTGCAGCCGAGTGATCCCCCACAACCAGGAGCGGAAGGCACCGGACGCCTTGCGACCGGGTTCGAACGTGCTGATTTTCTGCGCGACAACGCGGAAGACTTCCTGGCCGACGTCGTCCGCATCGTCCGGATGCAGCCCGGCTTCACGACACCACGAATAGACAATCGGGCCATACAGGCGAGCGAACAGGCGCCATGCGTCGTCGTCATCCTGAGCCTCAATCCGGCTCAACAGGGTCAAGGATGTCTGGACGCTGTGGTTTTCCAGCATGGACCAGCTCGGCAACGGCGGACGGGTTCAGCAAGGTCTTCGAGACTATAGACTCAAACTTCAGGAGTTTCCCACTGTTCCGAAAATCGCCTAACTCATGCTCCAGCATCTGGTTAGCGATTGGCCCGTTCTGCACAGAGCGGCTGGCTGCTGATTTCGCGCCCTGCCGCGTGGCGCTGCTGCAGAACTACTGGTGAGAGATCCGTTTTGCGCACTGTTGGACCGGGACGGCACTGGAATTGTCCGTCACATGACAGACCGACAGATCGCGACACGACGGAAGCCGTGCTTACGCGGCGGGCCAGTCTGGCAGCAAGCGGAAGCTCCTGAAAGACGCTAGAACGCACCGCTGCTTTTTCGATTGAATATTTTTGAACAGCAACTTCCACGAGAATGGATAGTGTCCATGCTGCTGAAATCCGGCCGAAGTGACTGGCTGAAGTCCCTGTTCGCTCGCACGCCCGCTGCTCGCCGTCGCCGCTCGCGGCCCTCAAACCGGGCACGAGCCGCTGCGAATCTCCTGTCGCAGGCCCCCGCGTGTGAATCTCTGGAGGATCGGGTCCTGCTGTCGGGAGTGACGGCCGACATCGACGGAGACGGGCAATTCACGCCTCTGGGTGACGGGGTGCTGGCAGCCCGCTTCATGGCCGGTTTTCGCGGGACCGACCTCGTCGAGGGAGCTGTGAATCCCGCAGGACGCCGGACCGATCCCGACGAAATCGTCGCGTTTCTGCAGACCCCCGAGATGCAGGACTTTCTGGACCTGGATGGCGACGGCGAACTCAACGCCGGTACGGACGGTGTCCTGCTGATCCGCGGGCTGGCCAGATTCTCCGACTCCGTGCTCACACAGAACGCGACGGGCGGTGATGCGACAAGAACGACGCCGGGACACGTGTCATTTCTGGTGGACAACGCCAGTACCAGCGATGACACCGCTGCCGCCGTGGAAGGAGTAAAGCTGTTTGTCCCAACCGAGGAAGGGCTTCTTCTGAACGACCCGATCGGGGCCACCATCATCAACTTCGACAGGACCAGCGAACTGGGGGCCTCGGTCAATGTCGCAGCTGACGGAAACTACACGTACGACCCCGCAGCGTCCGATGAGCTGAATCAGCTTTCCCCATCTGAGAGTCGGGTGGACTCCTTCACCTACACGATCAACACCGCCGCAGGAAATCAGGTGGTCAATGTGCTCGTGGCAGTCGCGGGAGCGGCCAGCGACGGACAGGACCTGATCTCGACGGACGACAACACGCCCATCGGTTTTGAGTTTGAGAAGGGCGAGCCCTTCCCGGAGTACAACGTTCTGGATAACGACCCCGGCACGGGACTGACTGTTGTCGCCTTTGATGAGACCAGCGCTCTGGGAGCGAGCGTCGAGATCGATCCGGACGGGACGCTGCGCTACAACCCGACTGTCTCCGACAAGCTCAATTCGCTGAATGGCACGGACGTCCTGCAGGACACATTCACCTACACGACTCAAAACAGTCAGGGACAGCAACAGGACCCTGTCACCGTGACCGTTGATGTGTCAGGGGCGAATGACAGCCCGATTGCATCTACGTTCTTCGCCACCGCGACCGCTGGCGGAACATCCATCACACTGAACCCGCTGGAATTCGTCTCCGACATTGACGCGGGAGATGTCCTGACGATCATCGACGCGGAGGTGCTCTCTCCATTTAACAGCCCTCCTTTCGGGACGGTCACTCTGAATGGCGATGGCAGCGTGACTTACGATCTGTCATCCGCCAGCAGAATTAATGACCTGATTCCAGCCGGAGAAGTGTTTCGGTTCCGTCTTGACTACCGGGTCCAGGATTCAGCCGGGCAACAGGACACCGCGTCCATTTTCATCGACGTGACGGGACAGCGCCATCCCCCAGTTGCGACTCGTGACGACTACACAGACTTAAGCGTGGTGTTCCCTGAGTTCACAACCGGGATTGAGACATTCATTGATGCGGACCTCATGCGGAACGATTTCGACATTGATGGCGACTCGGTATTTATGGTCAGCGTTGGCGACTTCATGACACAGCGCGGTGCCACGGTCACCATCAACGCCGACGGCAGCTTTCTGTATGACCCGACCGACTCCAGTGAGCTGCTGGATCTGGACGCCGGCGACGTTGTCACCGACACCTTCACCTACACAATCAATGACTCCTCAAACGATGGAGAATCACAAGGGACCGCCATCCTTGAAGTGAAGGGACACGACTTCGCGCGTAATCCCGTGATTGACCTGGCTGGTCTCGCAGATACATCGACCGGCGGAGCACGAATTACGATCAGCTCGTTCGAGATTCCGGCCCTTCCACCGGATAACCCAACAACTCCTGCTCAAGAGTTTGTCAACATCGTCGATGACACTTCTGGCAACGGTCTCGCTGTTTTTCTACGGTCCATTGGTTCGACGACGCTGCTGGATTCGTTAACGATCATCGGAACGACTGGCAACGACACGATTCGTGCTGACACGGGCTTCTCACTGCCACTGTACGTTTTCGGTCAGGAAGGCAACGACGATCTCCTTGGTGGAGATGCGGAGGACTTTCTTGATGGCGGGCCAGGCAATGATGTTTTGTTCGGTGGGGGCGAGGCCGATGTGTTCGTGGGACAGTCTGGAAACGACATCTTCGATTTCGAAGCCATCGATCGCATCGTTGACCTGCAGGAAGACGACCAGGTTCTGACGCAGCTCAGTGGCGCCCTGAATCGGACTCCGACCCCGGCTCAGTTGAATGCGACCGGGGAGATGACGGTCAGGCTCGTCGATTACGGGATGTTCGGAAACTTCGTCACGATCACCGGCCCGACGGGCTACGGCTTTCAGCTCGATGGCTCCTGGAATTCGACGCAGCATCCCAATGGAAGCGAGACATTTTCAGGCACCAATGTGTTCCTGAAGACGGCCGTCGGCAGCATCCCACTGGGAGCCGTGTCGCTGAATGCTGGCCCGGATACGGGGGCACCGATCTCGAATCGGGGGCCATTGATCACGTCCAGTAACGGACTCTTCAGCGCACTCGACGTGCTGACGAACAATCCGATCATCAATGAGATCAACCAGTTCACCGGCATCACCTTCAACTCGACGCAACTGCAGAACCAGGGATTGACATTCGGCCTGAAGCTGGGCAGCGAACTCATGGCCAACGAGCTGAGCGGGTTCAGCGCGCCACTCAACAACGCCGTTCCCTACCTGTTCGGCCAGTTCAATCTGGGAACCAACCTCGTCAACTTTGGCGGCGACGACAATGTGTCTGTGTCGTCGTCGAACAGCGTGCGACTGGCCTTCGTCTTTGATCCCGCGGATCCGTTCTTCTGGTTGCGAGGCGAGGTCAACGGAATCGGGGGCAGTATCGGCTTTTCCCGACAGGGCAATATTCCGTTTCGACCGAGCAAAAAGCCCGACGCCGTTCCCTCCAGTAAGCAGATTTTCGGAAACGTGACGGGCAGTATCAAACTGCCAGTCAAGGAAGTGTTTCGTGTCGAAGGCCTGCTGGTTCTGGACTATGACCGCGGCTATGGGCCAGGCAACTACTCCGGGAACCTTGATGACGAACTGATTCCGAATGAGTTCGCACGACTGTTCAAAGGCAGCTCGGCGGATCTGGAGGACATCGTCTCGGCACTGTCAAACACAGAACTGGGCGTCAACGGGGCGATTACCTTTACGCCGGATATCGGCGGCGGTCTGGGCCTGAGCCTGCCGATCGCCTCGGGAACCGCCATGTTCTTTGGTGGAAAGACATTCGCCTTTCAGGGTGGGACTGACGACCCGTTCGCGAGCATTGACCTGCTGCAGACTCTGGGACTGAATCCTGGGACGATCGAATCAGACGGCTACTTCCAGGTGGACACGCTGGACTTCCGCATCGAAGTCGAAGCGACGCAGGGCAACGGCAAGTTCGGCCCATTCTCCACGACGGGTGATCTGAGTTTTGTTATCGACAACGAGGGAATGTCGCTGGACTTCGGCCTGGATACTCCAGTCGCCAGTTCGAGATTCTCCGGAAATGTTGCGTTTCAGGACACGACTGAGACGATCCAATCAACGTTCGGGACTCTTCAATATCGCTATCCAGCGGGAACGTTCGATCTGACTGCCAGAGTCAGCCCGCTCGATGTTGACTTTGTTGTGGGTACGGCGAGGGCATCAATGACGCTCTCCATTACGAATCGGGAATTCGTCAGTCTCGATTCTGGCAGCAACGTTTTCACGTATCGGGCCGGAGCGGTGCAGGTCGGGCTGAGCATGTCCTTCACCCTGCGGAGTCCGCTGCTGGATGTTGACCTCTCGGCCGATGTGGATTTCTCAGTCGCCGGCAACGGCGATATCCGGTTCAGCGGGACACTCCGTGGCACGATCGCCTTCGGATTTGGACCGGTCGGAGCTGAATTCGGGATCAGCAATGACGGCATCCGTCTGCAGATTGACTGGCTGGGCATTGACACCAACATCCCGTTCCCGTTCTTCCTGCACGCCACTCCGGTGATCACTGGCAAGCAACTTGCCGATCGTGACCTGCTCGAAGCGGCCGCGCTAACGGCGATTACCGACGAAGCAATCCGCCGGCTGAACGATTCAGGTCTGACGAATGACGAAGTCGCCGTCCTGAAGTCGGTGACCTATCGCGTTGAAGATCGCGATAACCGGGAGCTGGTCGTCGGCTACGCATCGGGCCTTGTCGTGACACTGGATCGCGATGCTGCCGGACACGGGTGGTTTATCGACGCCACTCCAGAAGACGACAGCGAGTTCGACGCGACGACTCGCCTGGCTGATTCCGACAGTCAGGCCACTGACCGAATCGATCTGCTGAGCGTGGTCACGCACGAACTGACTCACGTTCTGGAAGCGACCTGGCCGGAGAAGGACTTTGAATTTGGTGAGGTCGAGAGCGAACTGATTCACACCGGCCAGCGATTCGCCGTCGAACCGTCACGCTCCAGCGACCAGCGGCAGCAAGCTTAGTCAGCACGCCACCAGGACCTCATCACTCAGCGTGCTCCTGAACCGCTTTGCTGTTCCAGACTTTTCTCGCATAAGCAGTGGCGGGTTGACCGCCAGGCCATTCCCCAGATCGGCAATTGTATGATATTCCGTTTCTCCACCTGGCCGCGTCGCCAACGCAGACCCAACCGTCGCCGCTCAGCAGCTTCAGGACGGAAAGCCTGCCAACCGGCAATGGAACGGCTGGAAGATCGTTGCCTGCTGGCCGCTCAGGTCATCCAGACGCTGCCCTCTAGTCAGCCTGTCAACGCGGATTCGCCCTTCAGCTTTGACGTCGAGTATTCAACACAGGACCCGGTCAATGCGGAGACAACCGGCCTGACGCTGCGGATGCATTACAACTCGGCCGAGCTGACACCGGACATCAGTGCGATGGCTGCCAGCGCATTCCCCGGAGCGACGATTCAGGATGCCGCCGAGCCCACTGGAGGTCCGAGTGACCTGCCGGAGACGGATCGCTATGTCAATTTCCTGTGGTTCGATCTTGATGGTGAGTTCCCCGGAACAACGCTCCCGGTGACGCTTTTCACGGCCTCATTCACGACGACAGGCACGTTCGATGGCGAAACAGTTCAATTCACAGCCGACCCGCCATCCGGCTTCGACTTCCTCTCGACACCAGCCGACCTGACTCTGCCGTCGTTGTTCGACTACGGCGATGCTCCCGACCCGCAACTGGGGACAGGGGCTGCCGACTATCAAACAGTTCCGGCCAGTAACGGTCCGCGCCACCGCATCGTTGACGGGCTTCGTCTGGGGGCGACCGTTGATGACGATGACGGATTCCTCCAGAACATCCGTGCGAATGCCGACGACGCCTCTGGTGACGGAGACGATGAAGACGGCGTGCTGGATCCGCTGGAACTCACTGCGACGACCGGAACGGCTCCGACAGTCACGCTGCTGGCGACGAACACCACTGGCAGCGATGCAACTCTGCACGGCTGGATTGACTACAACGGAAATGGTCGCTTCGGGAGTGGCATTGAAAGCACCTCGATTACGGTTCCGACCGGCACGATTGACGGTCGCTTCACGCTCACGTTTGACACGATTCCCGATGGCTCAGCCGGGACGACTTATGCACGATTCCGAATCAGTACCGGTGCCGTAAATCCGGATTCCACGGGGGAAGCCGTTGACGGCGAGGTCGAGGATTACGTCTTCACCATCACCGCGTCCTCCGGCGGCACGGTGGGCCACTTCCTGAAAATCGCCAGCGACACGAACGGCGGACCGGCACTCGCCGACTCTGACAGCTTTGGCAGCGGAGTCGCGAACATTGGTGATCTGAATGGCGACGGCGTGCCCGATCTCGCCGTTGGAGCTGCCGGCGACGACACGGGCGGTGCGGCTCGCGGTGCCGTGCACGTTCTGTTTCTGAACGATGACGGAACGGTGAAAGGGTCGACAACGATCGCCAGCGACACGGGCGGCGGCCCAACGCTCGGCAATGGCGACTTGTTCGGGAGCGCCATCGCCGCGGTGGGCGATCTGGATGGTGACGGGGTCATCGATCTGGCGGTTGGTGCGGAGAATGACGACGACGGCGCCTCGAATAACCGCGGTGCCGTCTGGCTCCTGTTCATGAACTCTGATGGCACGGTCAAGGCTCATCAGAAGATCAGTGACACGCAGGGGGGATTTACGGGAAGTCTCAATGGTGCTGATGCTTTGGGCGGTGCCCTCGCTGCGCCGGGCGATCTGAATGGTGACGGGATCTCAGACCTGGTCGTCGGTGCGCACGGTGACGACGACGGCGCTCACAACGCAGGTGCAATCTGGGTCATGTTCCTGAATGCGAACGGAACCGTAGCATCACATCAGAAAATCAGCCTCACCCAGGGGGGATTCTCCGGCGAAGTCAATGAGGACGACGCTTTCGGGCGTTCCGTCACATCGGTCGGTGATCTGGATGGAGACGGCATCAGCGATCTGGCAATCGGAGCCGCGGGCGACGACACGGGCGGCAGTGGCCGCGGGGCCGTCCATGTTCTGCTGCTCAACGCGGACGGCACGGTCAAGTCGTCGACAAAGATCGCCAGTGAGACGAATGGCGGCCCCACACTTACGAATGGTGACAACTTCGGCCGTTCGGTGACGGGGGCGGGGGATCTCGATGGCGACGACATCAACGATCTGATCGTCGGTGCCACGAGCGATGACACCGGCGGCTCGGCTCGTGGTGCGGTCCATGTCCTACTGTTGAATTCCGACGGCACTGTTAAGGAGTCGACGAAAATCGCCAGCGGGACAGGTGGCGGCCCCACACTTGCGAATGGTGACAACTTCAGTCGTTCGGTGACGAGTGTGGGTGATCTGAACGGCGACGGCATCGTCGATCTGGCCGTCGGAGCCACTGGCGACGATACGGGCGGCTCGAATCGTGGTGCGATGCATGTGCTGTTTCTGGCTTCACTCGCGGAGCCTCAACCCGCCAATGTGACGCTGCCGGGGGCGGGGGCTTACGAGGTGCTGCGTGATGGAGCGGATCTGGTCGTGCGAGTGGCTGGCGGTGGTGAGCTGCTGCGGCAGGACGTCAGTTCGATTCAGTTTCTGAATATCGTCGGGTCTGCCGGAGATGATGAGGTCACGGTGCTCGATACGGGCACGCCGGTGGACACGGGAATTGTCTTCACGGGCGGCGATGGTAACGACCGGTTCGACGCCTCGCTGGCGGTGGGGAATACCATTCTGACCGGCAACGGTGGCGATGATGTGATGATTGGTGGGTCGGGAAATGACACACTCAATGGTGGAAGTGGCAAAGACGAGGTGATTGGTAATGCGGGTGACGATCTCGTGCAGGGACAGGGATCGACGGGAGACACGCTCGACGGCGGTGACGGGAACGACACGCTCAATGGCGGCAGCGGGAACGACCTGATTCGCGAGTCGTTTAGTGGAGACGCGACTCTGACGAACTCGCTGATGACCGGTCGCGGGACGGATACCATCATCAGTGCCGAGCGGGCGATGTTCACTGGCAGCGGGGCGGCTCAAGTGTTTGACTTGAGCACGTTTTTCTTTGCCGGCCTGACGTCGACGATTCTCGACGGCGGCGGCGGCGATGACACCATTCTGGCGACCTCGGGCGGCGATATTATCAGCGGGGCCGGCGGCAGCGACCTGATCGACGCGGGTGGCGGGGATGACCGCGTGTTTGGTGGGTCCGGTGCCGACACGATCGCCGGTGGAAATGGCAATGACTTTATTAAAGGCCTGGGTGGCTCGGGCGATCAGCTCATTGGTGGGTCGGGAAATGACACACTCAATGGTGGGCGCGGTGTTGACCGTCTCATTGAGAGTGGCGATGCCGACTTCGCGGTCACGAACAGTTCGATGACCGGCAACGGGACGGACGTGCTGCTGGCGCTCGAGATCGCCGAGATCAACGCGGGCAATTCCGACAACCTGATTGACGTGAGTGGCTTTCTGGGTTTCCGTGGCTTCGTGCAGGTGCGAGCGTTCGGAGGCAACGACACGATCCTCGGCTCGGCCGGGCCGGACGTGCTTAATGGCGGCGACGGGAATGATTCGCTGGTTGGGGGTGAAGGCGACGACCTGCTCAACGGCGACGCAGGCAACGACATTCTGCAGGGCAAGGAGGGCGACGATACGCTCAACGGCGGTGACGATAACGACGGGCTGTCGGGCTTCACGGGCAACGATGTGCTCAACGGCGAACGCGGCTTCGACCGTCTGTTCGGGGGCAACGGCAACGACACGCTGACCGGCGGCAACGCGCGAGACACTCTGTTCGGCGGGGCCGGCGACGACTCACTGGCTGGCAACGACGGCCCGGACACGCTGGTCGGCGGCACCGGCAATAACGACGCCTCCCCCGGCGACGTCTTCGACGGCCTCCCATCAGAAATCGACGAAGCCTTCATGCTCGACATCCCCGCCTGGGTCGATCAGGTGTGAGGAGGGTGACGAAGTGAGGTATGAGGGGGTGGTGACGGGAACGCTTCACCGATCTGTTGGCCGGGTGCCGAGCCGTAGTCAGGTTTCACCGCAACCTGGACCGACGCAGAGTGGGGCTGTTTTCTACGTGAAATGCAGGCCACGAACGCTTGTCTCCTGACTCTGTATTGCTGCGAGTTTCGGAGAAACTCGCCTACGGCTGGC
>Ga0070727_10000832_pt1 | contig 35354 bp, 28 predicted proteins | sample tdAd472_FD_66722 | JGI IMG/M metagenome (GOLD analysis project Ga0070727, IMG submission 66722) | Marine sediment microbial communities from the Atlantic coast under amendment with organic carbon and nitrate - tdAd47.2 | ecosystem: Environmental > Aquatic > Marine > Coastal > Sediment | place... | reverse complement strand
ATATATGCCAGGTTATTTCAAGCTTTGGCGAAGTAAAGTTTTTTTCTTTCTACAAAAGTTCTATTTTTGTAAGGATTCAGATTAACTTATTGGTTGCTATGGTTTTAGCATAGCATATAATTATAACCCCCTTCACGATATGCCTTTTATTGAAGAAAGCGACTTGTTGGACCTTCATAAGGATATAGATAAGGCCCAGATTATCAACGAGAGACTTCTCGATCAGATAAAGTTTAAGAACAAAGACCTTCGTAAAATAAGGCTTCAGCGAAACGTTCTTTTGGGTTTTGTTGGACTATTTGTAATTGGCGCACTGGCCATAACTTCTTTTACTGCCGGACTGAGCAGTAAGCAATCTTTTGAGAACCAAGGAAACCTTTTGGTATCCATAGATAGTTTGGATGTAATCAAAGCGCGAATAGACAATCTTAAATCCCAAAATGAAGAACTTAGTTTGGTCAAGGAATTTTATCTGGCCAAAGAGTTTTTGAACAAGGAAAAAATCTATTCCGTTCAGGTAAAATCTTTTGTGGAAAACAATGTGACCTTGGCCTCCGAAGCTTTGACCAACACGCTTTTTGTAAAGACCAATCCTTTTTATGCTTATTCCCTAGGTAATTTTGAAACTTTGGAAGAAGCACAGAAATTCAGAAAGCAATTGGTACAAATGGGCTTTCAAGATGCATTTGTGGCATCTTACAAAGATGGTCAAAGAGTTAAAATAGAAGATCCATATTAACATTGGGAAACACGAAGGCTTGGATACAAGCTGCTAGACTAAGAACACTTCCGCTTTCTTTTTCCGGAATCATTGTTGGAACGGCATTGGCTCGTTATCAAGGGCAATTTAATTGGCCTATCTTCATTTTAGCCTTGTTGACCACCGTTGGTTTTCAAGTGACCTCCAATTTTGCCAACGATTATGGCGATGGGGTCAAGGGAACGGATAATGAGGATAGAATTGGTCCGGCAAGGGCACTGCAAAGCGGTTCCATTTCTCGAAAGGCGCTTAAGCAAGGAATCCTTGTTTCTGTTATAATCAGTATGTTTTTGGCCTTGGCACTTGTTTATTTGGCTTTTGGCCTGGATAACTTGCCCTACATTCTGGTTTTTATGGTGTTGGGGGTGTTGAGTATTTGGGCTGCCATAAAATATACCGTTGGTTCCAATGCATATGGCTATCGTGGAATGGGAGACTTGTTTGTGTTTCTTTTCTTTGGGTTGTTGGGTGTATTGGGAAGTATGTTCTTGTACACCAAATCATTGGATTGGAATGCTCTTTTTCCAGCAGTGGCCATCGGACTTTTATGTGTTGCCGTATTAAATTTGAATAACCTAAGGGATATAGCTTCGGATAAAAAGCACGGTAAAATCACAATGGTGGTGAAGATGGGCTTTGAAAAAGGAAAGCGCTATCACTTCTTTTTGATTTTGATGGCCTTGATATGCTTTTCTTTGTTTATATTCATAAAAGGCTTTGGTTGGAAACAATCCTTCTTTATGCTGGCTTTTTTGCCCTTATTGATTCATTTAAAAAAAGTGAACCAAACAACCAACCCGGGAAATTTGGACACAGAATTAAAGAAAGTTGCGTTGAGCACCTTTTTGTTGTCCTTATTATTCTTAATTTCAGTTAATATTTTTTTGTAAATTTGATAGACAACCAAATAAACTTAAAGGAACTTGGAACATCCGATAAAAATTTTAATCGTAGAGGATAATGTTATCATTGCCGATGACATGCAGTCCATGCTAGAGGAAATCGGTTATGAGATCGTGGACAATGTTATTGTTTACGAACAGGCCGTTGATGTATTAAAAAACAATCATGTCGACCTTGTATTGATCGATATTATTTTGGCTTCGGACAAAACAGGTATAGACCTTGGCAAGCATATACGGCAAACGTATAACATACCCTTTATATTTGTTACCTCAAACTCCGACCGGGCTACCGTTGAGAATGCAAAAACCGTAAAGCCCGATGGTTATTTGGTTAAACCCTTTGAGCAACAAGACCTTTACACTTCTATTGAAATAGCACTTTCCAACTTTAATTACGAAAAGAAGGGTGTTCAAAATATGGAGGATGATGCAGCGGATGAAATTACATCAAATTCCGTGCTCAAAGATTCTATTTTTGTGAAGAAGCAACATTTGTATTACCGAATTCAGTTCAGCGATATCCAGTTTATAAAAGCGGACAACGTTTATTTGGAAGTGAACACGGCAGATAAAAAGTTTTTGGTGCGCTCCCCGTTAAAGGATTATTTGGAAAAATTGCCCAAGAACAAATTCTACAGGGCGCATAAATCGTACATAGTAAATGTGGACCATATAGACGCCATCAATTCCAAGGATATAATGATCAATAATAATTTAATACCTATTTCCAAGGACTTCAAGGAGTTTATACTTTCCTCCATGAACAGTTAGTTTTTAAGGGGAACTACAGTACATAAGCGCCCTGATCGGGGCGCTTTTTTTATGATGCCATACTTTTATAAGCGGCTGACCACAACTTTTACCGGCTTCACAACAATATTTTTCAAGCTAGCACAAACAATCATAGTTTAGCAGTGTTATTGATTCAGAAAGTAATTTTTTCATTTTCATATAGTGTTCTCGTAAAAGGGTCTTGTTTGTAAAAAAGCAGGGCCTTTTTCAATTTTAGATATGCTGTACAGAGCACTAAACTCCATAAAAAGCATAAAACATCGATAAAACGACATTTCACATACGGTTAACATCTTTTCACAACAGAAAAGAGCACTTTCACAACATTAATCGACAACTCTTTCTTCTGAGATTTAATTTTACGACCAAACTAACGTTCTTTATATACCCCATACATTGCAATTCAGTACATTGTTCTGTTTTTTGAATTGAATTGATTATCGGGGGCAATAAAGGAAAAAAGGGCACGATAATAATATAGGATCTACGGGATACTCCAAAAGGTCACTGTATCAATTTAATTAATGGGACGTTACGCAAGACTTTTATTTACCGCAGTATATTTTGTTTTTCTTTTTACTTCTTCGGCACAATCCATTTTGGATCAGGAGCAAAGTGTACTTACAGAATTTGAGAATACCGATCAACCTTCTCAACGGTTTGAGGTCTTCTTCAATTCCTTGGACCGGTACAATGTAAATTCAGCCTATGATTGGTTGGACACCATCAAAATTTATTTGGCCAACGCCCAAAAAACCCAAGATACATCAGCAACACGGCTTTACCAGGTAATGCAGGCCCAAATTTACAATGACTTGGGCGAGTATGACAAGAGTACGGCCCTGGCCAAAGAACTTTATGAAATCAAGGATTCCTTGGACACGGATTCCCAGAAAATTGTTTTGGAAGTTCTGGATAACAACTATGCCAATTTGCAATTGTTCGACAAGCAAATTGAAATCAGAAAACAAAAGCGTGAACTGGGCATCACCAACAACGTCGCTTTTTATGACATATACAGTAACCTAGGTCTGTACAGAAAGGCGAGGAACCAGTATATCATGGAGGTCAAGCCCACCATAGCCGACAACGATTCTTACGGATTGGCTAAGTACCATGCCAAGGTTGGGAACTATTTGCGCTTGGATGATTCCGCACCCACTGCTTTGAGCGAATTAAAAAAGGCCAATTCCTACTTGGGGGTTTATATGAACGATATCTCCACACAAAAAAGTGAATCCGATATCATTGAAAGTGAGCTGTTGCAAGCAGAAATAGAGGGAAACATTGCAAAGTGCCATATCATGTTGGGTGATTACGAAGAGGCCGTGCCGCTTTTGGAGAAAAGTATCGAGACCTTAAAAAAATCCCCAAAAAACAAAGATCAAAGTGCAGTTGTCGAAAACACACTCTTTTTGGCGGAAGCCAATTTGCAAATGGAGCGCTATAGGGAAGCAAAACAATATTTGGATGTTGAGTTCGACAATATATCCGTGTTACAGACCATTAAAAAGAACAGCTTGCTTGCAGGTTTTTATGATAAGGTCGAAAATTACAAGAATGCTTCTATCTACTATAAGCGCAACGAAAGAATCAAAGATTCGTTGGCCAAAAACCAATCCGCATTGATAAAACAACAGTTGGTAACCATCGTGGCCAATGAGGATTTACAGAATTCGCAACGGTTGATAGATGAGCAGAAACGAATCAACGAGCTTGCACGGAGCGAAATGAAGGCCAAAGATGAGCGAATCAATCTGGTATTCATTTCGCTTATATTTACACTTTTAGGCTTTGCCGGATTGGTTTATGCTTACTTGAAAAGTATAAAAAATCAACGTTTGATCGCGGAACAAAAACACATTATTGAAAACTCCCTCGTGGAAAAAGATTCATTGCTCAAAGAGATTCACCACAGGGTAAAGAACAACCTACAAATGGTTTCCAGCTTGTTGAGCCTACAAACAAAAAACACACGTAGCAAAGCAGCAATTGTGGCCTTGGAAGAAGGAAAGAGCAGGGTGAAGGCCATGGCACTGATCCATCAGAAATTGTATCAGAACGATGATCTTTCAGTGATTGAAATGCAGGGCTATATCGAAAGTTTGATCAATAGTGTGCAATCCGTTTACAAAAAAGGAGGACATAACATCACCATTACTATTGATGCAGAAGGAACCGAACTGGATATTGACCGTGCAATTCCGTTTGGTTTGATTTTGAACGAACTCGTATCCAATTCGTTTAAATACGCCTTTCCAGAGAATGACGATAACGGAAAGATATATATCCATTTGCGCAAAAATGGGGACCAAGGTTATTTTGAATATACAGATAACGGAATAGGACTTCCGGAAGATACCGATGAACGCTCTCACTCTTCCATGGGCATACGCCTTATCAACCGATTGGTGAACCAGCTTCAATCCAAATTAAATGTGGATAGACAAGTTGATGGGGTTCGGTTTTGGTTTAACTTTAGTTAAAATTACCTAACCTGACTTTTAAGGACCATTTTGTGCAATAGTTTGGGGAAGAAGCGTTTCAAATAGATTCCTTTTACTTCTTTTCCTCCCACGTACACTTCAAACTTATCGTGCTCTATGGCTGAAACCATTTTTTTGGCCGCCAATTCAGGGGTAATACCGTTTTGTGTAGCAACATCATCGTCTTTTTGAGGGGAGCCATCGGCCGTTAAGGCATTTTTGGCCACATTGGTCTGCACAAAACCTGGACATACCATGGTCACTTTTACACCATCCCCTTCGTGTTCCATACGCATTACATCAAAAAAACCGTGCAATGCATGCTTGGCGCCACAGTAACCAGAACGATAGGGTGATCCAAATTTGCCCATTAAGCTGGTAACCGTAACAAAATGTCCGGAATTGTTGGCAATAAAATGTGGTAAAATAGCTTTGGAAAGCGCCACGGTACCCAAGTAATTGATATGCATAAGTTGCTCATAGACTTCCAATTTGGTGTCCTTTATCAGAGAACGTTGGCTAATCCCGGCATTATTCACCAAGATATCCACTTTACCGTAAAAAGAGATAGCCTTTTGAGACAGACCAATCATCTCTTCATGTTTCTTGAGGTCCAAGGGTAGAACGGAAATATTGTCAGTGTTACCGCAAAGAGCCTTTACTCTATTTAGTTCATTTTCCCTTCTTGACGAAATGATCAGATTACAGGAATAGGAACTCAACAACAATACTAAACTTTTTCCTATTCCCGAAGATGCGCCCGTGACCCAAATGGTTTTTCCTTGGATACTTCCCATAAGTGCTGTTTTAGATTCAAAATATACTTAAATTTGGGCTACTGCATGAAAGCAAGCTATAAAAAGTACACCCTCGATTTTAAAGTTCCCAGCGGCACCTCGCGTGGGGTAATGACCCAAAAAGAAACTTGGTACATCATACTTAAGGATGGTGATGCGTTTGGAATAGGGGAGTGCGGTATTTTACGAGGATTGAGCATTGACGACCGTCCAGATTACCAGCAACAACTTGCTTGGACTTGCAATAATATTCATTTGGGGAAAGAATCGCTTTTGCATCAATTAAGGGAGTTTCCTTCCATTCAATTTGGATTGGAACAAGCTTTTTTGTCTTTTCAATCCAATGATCCATTTGAACTATTTCCTTCGGATTTTACTCAGAAAGAGTCTCCAATATCCATAAACGGGCTTATTTGGATGGGTAATGAAGCCTATATGCTCCAGCAACTGGAGCAAAAGTTAAAAGATGGTTTTGGATGTATTAAAATGAAGATTGGAGCTATTGATTTTGAAAAAGAAATCTCCATTCTTAAAGCGATCCGCGATAATTTTTCACCAAACGAGATAGAGCTACGGGTAGATGCAAACGGGGCATTTGTTCCCAATGAGGCCATGAAGAAGTTGGATCGATTGGCCAACTTCCAACTACATTCCGTAGAACAGCCCATAAAAGCGGGACAATGGGACAAAATGGCCATGCTTTGCGAAAAAACACCATTGCCCATTGCCTTGGACGAGGAATTGATAGGAGTTTTTGATGTAACGGAAAAGGCGAAGTTGCTACAAACAATTCAACCTCAATATATAATATTGAAGCCGAGTTTGGTAGGTGGAATAAAAGGTAGCGGTGAATGGATTGATTTGGCAGAGAAACAAAATATTGGTTGGTGGATTACCAGTGCGTTGGAGAGCAATATTGGGTTAAACGCCATTGCACAGTTCACCTATTCATTGCAAACAACAATGCCACAAGGCTTGGGTACGGGCAGTCTGTTTACCAACAATATAGAAAGTCCTTTGAAGGTAAAGGAGGGCAAACTTTTTTATAGACAGTCAAACGTCTGGGATATGGATTTAATACAAAGAATATGTACATAGAACAAGCATACAAAGGGTTCACGGACCGCTGGAGATATTTTGTGGGATTATTGATTGTTTTTGTAGGGTGGCAAATCATTGGAGGGATTCCCCTTCTTTTTGCCCTGATTATGAAATCAGATTCCTTTAATAGTATAGGCGCCGATTATGGGGCTATGGCCGACTTACTTGGGCTTAATTTATTCTTTTTTTTGGTATTGCTGACTTTTTTCGCGGCAATGGTTAGTTTATGGATAGTGGTAAAGTTTGTACACAAACTATCATTTAAAAATTTTACCACGTCTCGTAAAAAGGTGGATTGGAAAAGAATCATTTTCTCGTTTGTCCTATGGGGTATCATTTCATCTGGCCTAGTTTTCCTAGACGTTTATATGTCCCCCGAAAACTATGAATTCAACTTTAATTCTGGACCATTCTTTGTCTTGCTTGTTATTTCTTTAATTTTTATCCCTATCCAAACCAGTTTTGAAGAGTATTTTACCCGTGGATATTTGATGCAGGCGATTGGAATTGCCACCAAAAAGAAATGGCTTCCTTTTTTGGTCAGCTCTTCGCTTTTTGGTCTTTTACATATTTTTAACCCGGAAGTAGAAAAACTGGGATATGGTGTTTTGGTATTTTATATAGGAACAGGTTTTTTTCTTGGTATTTTAACCTTGATGGATGAAGGCTTGGAATTACCCTTGGGTTTTCATGCAGCCAATAACTTTTTTACGGCCATCCTTGTTACGGCCGACTGGACAGCTTTCCGTACGAACTCGATTTATAAGGATGTTTCCGAACCTGTATTGGGATGGGATGTGTTAATTCCGGTATTTGTGGTATATCCTATCCTACTATTTATTTTTTCAAAAAAATATGGTTGGAAAAACTGGAAAGAAAAACTTTTTGGACGCGTGTTGTCCAAAGAAGAATTTGTAGCACTTACCGATGGCGAATCCGATATGGCATAATATTCATTCCGAATTTAGACTCAACGGAGTTTCCTGCAAGATGGAAATACTACGTCAGGTGGCGGATGGACTTCAAAAGAAAGGAGAGCCCTTTGAAAAGGCCATTGGCGGATTTTTATCGGATTGGGTTTCCGACGCACCAACGCTAGCGGTTCAAACTTCGGGGTCTACGGGCGAACCCAAAACCATTGTGCTTAAAAAAGAGCAAATGATCAATTCGGCAAAGGCCACTGGGGAGTATTTTGATTTACAACCCAAAAAAAAAGCACTTTTATGTTTGCCGTCCACCGGTATTGCTGGTAAAATGATGTTGGTCAGGGCCATGGTGCTTGGGTTGCATTTGGATTATGTGGAGCCCTCATCCAATCCGTTGCCCAACAACAAAGATTATCATTTTGTGGCGATGGTGCCTTTGCAGGCAGAAAACTCTTTAGATCGATTGGACGGGGTCGGGAAACTGATCATCGGCGGTGCCCCCGTAGCCCCCAATCTACGGGTCGAGCTTAAAAAACAATCGGTCGAAGCCTATGAGACCTATGGGATGACAGAGACCATCACACACATAGCTGTAAAAAAAATCACAGAAGGCTCAAATTATTTTGAAACGCTGCCCAATGTTTCCATAAAACAAGATGAGAGGGGCTGTTTAGTGATTGATGCACCTAAAATTTCGGATGAGAGAATAATCACCAATGATTTGGTGGAGTTGATCAGTGAAAATCAATTCACCTGGTTGGGCAGGTACGATTCCATCATCAATTCGGGCGGAATCAAATTGGTTCCCGAAACGATTGAGGAAAAACTATCAAGCATAATAGAGTCACGGTTTTTTGTTGCGGGCATACCGGATGAAACCTTGGGTCAGAAATTGGTGCTCGTCGTGGAAGGTGATCCCACCGAAGCACAAGAACTGCTTCCATCCATCAAGCATATAAAAACGCTTTCAAAATACGAAGTGCCCAAGGCCATTTACTTTGTAAAAGCTTTTAAAGAGACTTCGACCCAAAAGGTAGACCGAAAAAAAACATTGGAGGAAGTTTTCTAAACTAACTCAGAATGGGTGTTCACCAGTCACAGCACCCCTCAAACTAATTCCCGATTTTATAAAAATATAATTGATACTAGGTTAGCTGTAAATCTAAAAACCATATCAATTATGAAAAATCAAATATTACTTTTAATTCTTGCAGTTTCCTTTCAGGTAGCTGCTCAACAAAACACCATTTCTGGAGTGGTTACAGATGCTAGTAATAATCCCATTCCCGGAGCTAACGTGTTGGTGAAAGAAACATCAAAAGGAACCCAGACCAATTTCGATGGCCAATATAGCATCACTGCCCATCAAGGACAGACACTGGTTTTTTCCTATATCGGCTTTAAAACCAAAGAGGTTAAAATAGGAGTAAGCAAAACAATCAATGTACAACTTGAAGAGGATGTACAAATGCTACAAGAGGTTGTTACCATAGGTTATGGTGTCCAAACAAGAAGGACCAGTGCTCCTTCAGCTGCCCAAATTAAACGTCAAAAACAAAAAGCTTATCACCAATCCATTTCCCAAGCATTGCAAGGTAAAATGGCCGGAGTACAAGTCGGAGCTGCTAATTCGATTAAAATTAGAGGAGCGGCAACGGTAAAAGCGGGAGAAGAACCTCTTTATATTATTGATGGAACTCCAATTCGTAAGCAAAACAATGCTGTTGTTGCCCAATTGGACCCATCTACTATTGATAAAATGAATGTATATAAGGGTGCAAAAGCCAGAAACCTTTTTGGGGCTTCTGCCAAGCATGGTTGTATTGTAATTACCACCAAAAAAGGAAACTATCAAATCCAAAATGATGAAAACTATGCCGAAATCACGGAAAATCAATTCGAGCATGTCTCTTTGAGCCCTTTGTCCACTTTCTCCATAGATGTGGATAAAGCATCATACAGTAATGTTCGTAGAATGATCAACAATGGTCAACAAATACCTGTGGATGCGGTGAAGGTGGAAGAAATGATCAATTATTTCAGTTATTCGTATCCTCAGCCCGAAGAGCATCCGTTTTCAATCAACACAGAAGTAGTTCCAACGCCATGGAACAAGGAAACCCAATTGGTGAGAATTGGTTTGCAGGGCAAAACGTATCAAAATGAGGAGTTGCCAGCATCCAATCTTACGTTTTTGATAGATGTTTCGGGTTCCATGGGAAGCGCCAACAAACTACCCTTGCTTAAATCTGCCTTTAAACTATTGGTGAATCAATTACGTGAAAAAGATAAAGTTTCTATAGTGGTTTATGCAGGAGCGGCTGGCGTTGTGCTGAAACCCACCAGAGGCAATAAAAAAATGGAAATTATCAAAGCATTGGAGAATCTACATTCGGGAGGTTCTACAGCAGGGGGAGCTGGAATTGAGTTGGCCTATAAATTGGCAAGCAAGAATTTCATTAAAAACGGTAATAATAGGGTTATTTTGGCAACAGATGGCGATTTCAATGTGGGGCCATCCAGTGACAAGGCTATGGTTGACCTGATTGAAGAAAAAAGAAAGTCGGGAGTGTTTTTATCTGTTTTAGGATTCGGTATGGGAAATTACAAAGACTCAAAAATGGAGAAATTGGCAGACAAAGGGAATGGAAACCACGCTTATATCGATACGATGCAAGAAGCCCAAAAAGTATTTGGACAAGAATTCGGCGGTACCTTATACACCATCGCAAAAGATGTGAAAATTCAGGTGGAATTTAATCCTGCAGCGGTAAAAGGGTATCGTTTAATTGGCTACGAAAATAGAATGCTTGCCGATGAGGACTTTATTGATGACACCAAAGATGCAGGAGAATTGGGTAGCGGACACACGGTAACTGCTCTATATGAAGTTATCCCAGTAGGAGTGGAAAGTTCTTTTCTTAAACCCGTTCACGATTTAAAATATTCCAATACAAAAAAAGTCAACAGTACAAACGAATTGTTCACGGTTAAATTCCGGTATAAAAAACCTGATGGAAATACGAGTACAGAGATTACCAAAACTATAGAAAATGCAACAGACAAAATCTCATCTGATTTTAGTTTTGCTGCTTCGGTGGCGCTGTTCGGCCTTCATTTAAGAAAGTCTAAGTTTACAAACAACAGTGGGTTAGAGGATGTTATTCGGTTGGCGGAACAAGGATTGGAAAAGGACGAACAGGGCTACCGGGCAGAATTCATACGATTAGTCAAGTCATATTCCAATAGTTTATAAAGAGAAGTGCCTTCGGGCACTTTTTTTATATCTGCTAAAAGCTGTAATTTCAACAAAAAATCAACCATGCGAAAAACCATCAAATTAGTACTGCTGCTCTTACCTTTTGTAGCAACCTCCCAACAAATACTCCCAGAAGTGGAACGGGCCAAGATAATGGATGAAATCCTTGAAGAAAGGTTCAATACATTACTGCCAAAACTAATGGATGAGGCCGGATTGGATATGTGGGTGTTGATCTCCCGCGAATACAACGAAGACCCAGTGCTCCGCACGATGCTTCCGGCGAAATGGTTAAATGCAAGACGAAGAACTATCATCCTCTTCTATCGGGACAAGGAAAAGAATACCATAGACAAACTTGCGGTAGCTCGATACAATATTGGAAAGAGTATCACCTCGGCTTGGGACAAGGAGAAGGAACCGGACCAATGGAAGCGATTGATGCAATTGATCGCAGAGCGAAATCCCGATAAAATAGGCTTAAATTTCTCCAAGGACCACAACATTGCTGATGGATTGGATAAAACCGATTATGATGAGTTTATGGCCAATCTTCCCAAGAAATACAAATCCAAGGCGGTGTCCGCAGAACAATTGGCAGTGCGTTGGATAGAGACCCGTACCCCAAGGGAAATGACGATTTATAATCAATTGGTGGATATCACCCACGACATTATTGCAGAGGCTTTTTCTGAAAAAGTAATCACACCGGGTGTTACAACCACTACCGAGGTGGAGTGGTGGATGCGTCAAAAAGTAACCGATTTAGGTCTGGAAACTTGGTTTCATCCAACAGTGGACGTTCAGCGGACCAGTGAAGAGTTGGTGGGACACTTGTACTCCTTTTCAGGAAGACCGGACGATGAAGTCATCCAACAAGGGGACTTATTGCACTGCGATTTTGGAATCACCTATTTACGTTTGAATACCGATTGCCAAGAATTGGCCTACGTACTAAAACCTGAAGAAACCGAAGCTCCCTCATTTTTGGTGAACGCACTCTACGATGGCAACCGCGTACAGGACTTCTTAACGCAGAATATGGTAAAGGGCAGGGTTGGCAACGAAATTCTTTCCAAAGCCTTGCAAGATGCCAAGAATGCCGGACTTAGACCGGGCATTTACACCCATCCCTTGGGTTCTTATGGCCATTCGGCAGGCACTACCATTGGAATGTGGGACGCACAAGACGGCGTGATGAAGGATGATGGTCAAAACTACCCATTGAATCCCAATACCGTTTATGCCATTGAGCTCAATACAACGGTCAACATTCCGGAATGGAACCGGGACATAAGAATAATGTTGGAGGAAGCAGGTTTTTTTGGTGAAGACGGGTTTCGGTACGTGAATGGAAGACAAACGGATTTATTGTTGATTCCAAGGGCTAAACCACAGTTGGGCAATTAGTTGGATTGTTAATATTTTACAATTTTCATAACACCTTTGGATTTATTTTCATAATTTAAATAGCAAAACTAGGCTGCTATGAAAAATTTATGGATTTTATTTTTTGTGATTACCACTTGCGCTTTTTCACAAACCGCAGAACTTAAAACAATCCGAGGCACCATTACCGATGGCACCCGCCCCATTGAGGATGTGGCCATTTCCATCGAAGGAAACAACCAGACCACCTTTTCGGACGTTAAGGGGAACTATACCATCGATGCCAAAACGGGTGATATCCTTACGTATTCCTACGCAGGTATGAAAACCGTTCAAATCAAAATAGAGGATGTGACCCGGATTCTGAATTTGGAAATGTTCCCCGATATCAACAATTTGGATGAGGTTGAGGTGACTGCAAGCCGCAGAAAGTCTCAAAAGGACCTAGCCGAGGAATATAGGACTAACCCTAAGATTTTAAAGACCGCCTACGGGTATTTGGATGCTGATACCGCGGCAGGTAGAATCAATGTGGTGGATAAAGACAACATTAATTCCATTTTTGTGTGTCTGCTCGATTTTGCAAGAGCAAGGCTACCAGGGGTTTTGGTCTTCGGAAATTGCTCACTTGGGGGTTCTATTTTTGTTAGGGGGTTTGGTTCAATGAACAACTCGGCTCCTGTTATATATGATATCGATGGGATGCTTTTTACCGATACGCCCCTCTGGTTCGATATCAACAATGCGGAACGTATTGCTTTGATACAAAGTATGTCTTTAACGGTGCCCTATGGATTCCTGGGAGCTGGAGGCGTGATGGTCATCAACACCAAAACGGGAACCCCGGCTGCAAAAAAGGTTGTGGACCAAGCACGCCTGCGCAACAATTATTTGGAAAAAACGGTACTAACGGAAAACCAAGTGCAACAAAACGCACCTGAATATCTGAAGGAATTCGAAAACAGTGAATCCCTGTCCGAATCCCGCGATATTTTTGAACGATATGCCGGAAGCTATTCCAATTCATCCTACTTTGTCTTGGATGCCTTCAATCATTTTTCCAAAAAATGGAAAGCTTTTGATATGGCAGATGCCATTTTGGAAGAACATTGGAATCGTATGGAAACCAATCCCGTGCTGTTAAAAACATTGGCCTATCTCTATGAAGAGCAAGGACGCTATGTTAAAGCCAACGATATATTTAAAGAGGTGTTCATCCTGCGCCCCAATTATGTGCAAAGTTATCTGGATATGGCCAAAAGCTATCGGACCACTGGAGAAATAAAAAAGGCTGCTTCCATTTTTGCACGTTACGAATATTTGGTTGATGAAGAATTTTTACCAGATGGAGAAAATGATTTCGCCACAATCTTTCAAAGGGAGTACAACAACCTTTTGACCTTGGAAAGGAAAGCTATTTTAAATGAAGAAGGCGGAAAGTCCTTGTATGTTGCTGAGGAAGATTTTAAGGGAACCCGTTTGGTATTTGAATGGAGCGATGGGGAAGCGGAGTTCGATTTGATGTTCGTTAATCCCGAAAACCAGTATTACACTTGGAAGCATAATCTGGTCAATAACGCCGAGGAAATCATGGAAGAGAAAAACTTGGGTTACAACATAAAAGAATATTTGATAGATGGTTCACTTCCGGGGCTCTGGCAGGTGAACATCAACTATTTGGGCAACAAAAGCTTGACTCCATCCTATCTGAAGGCGACCATTTACACAGATTATGGCACACCGGACCAAAAAATGGAGGTAAAGGTATTTCGTTTGGGCTTAAAGGGCGTTTATCAGGAGTTGTTCAAGGTCAATGCACCGACCATGGTCTCAAATTAATCCTAAACCTGTAACACTCCCATATTGAACTTTTTCTCGATGGGCGCGTGGTTGGCGGCCTCGATTCCCATAGAAATCCATTTACGGGTATCCAAGGGATCAATGATAGCATCCGTCCAAAGTCGAGCGGCGGCGTAGTAGGGTGATATTTGATCATCGTACCGTTGTTTTATTTGGTCAAAAAGCTCTTTTTCCTTTTCGGCATCAACCGGCTTACCGCTTTTTTCCAAACTGGCTTTTTCAATCTGCATCAGTACTTTGGCTGCCGAATTCCCGCTCATCACCGCAAGTTCGGCACTTGGCCATGCCACAATCAACCTTGGATCATAAGCTTTTCCGCACATGGCATAATTTCCAGCTCCGTAGCTGTTGCCAATCACAATGGTAAATTTGGGCACTACAGAATTGCTTACGGCGTTCACCATTTTGGCACCATCTTTTATAATACCACCGTGTTCGCTTTTGCTGCCCACCATAAAGCCGGTAACATCCTGTAAAAAAACGAGCGGAATCTTTTTTTGGTTGCAATTCGCGATAAATCGGGTGGCCTTGTCCGCAGAATCGGAATAAATTACGCCACCGAACTGCATTTCACCTTTTTTTGTTTTGACCACCTTACGCTGATTGGCCACAATACCTACGGCCCAGCCATCAATACGGGAGTAACCTGTTAAAATCGTTTGTCCGTAGCCTTCTTTGTATTGCTCAAATTCGGAGTTGTCCACTAAGCGTTTTATGATTTCCAACATATCGTACTGGTCGCTTCGGGATGCAGGCAAGATTCCGAAAATATCATCAGGATTCTCGACAGGTTTCTTGGCTTCAACGCGGTTGAATCCCGCCTTGTCAAAATCCCCAATTTTATCTACGATGTTTTTGATTTTGTACAAAGCATCTTTATCATCTTTGGCTTTGTAATCGGTTACCCCACTAATTTCGGAATGCGTCGTAGCACCGCCCAAGGTTTCGTTATCAATGGACTCCCCAATGGCAGCCTTCACCAAGTAACTTCCCGCTAAAAATATGCTTCCCGTTTTGTCCACGATCAAAGCTTCGTCGCTCATAATGGGCAAATACGCGCCACCGGCAACGCAACTGCCCATAACTGCGGCAATTTGGGTGATGCCCATACTGCTCATCACGGCATTGTTTCTAAAAATGCGTCCAAAATGTTCTTTATCGGGGAAAATCTCATCCTGTAAGGGCAAATAGACCCCTGCGCTATCCACCAAATAAATAATGGGCAACTTGTTTTCGATGGAAATTTCCTGTGCGCGTAGGTTTTTCTTTCCCGTAATCGGGAACCAAGCGCCAGCCTTTACGGTAGCATCATTCGCCACCACCACGCATTGTTTTCCTTGCACATAGCCCACTTTTACCACAACGCCTCCCGATGGGCACCCACCGTGTTCTTCGTACATATCTTCCCCGGCAAACGCACCTATTTCAATGGATTGTGTGTCATCATCCAACAAATAATCAATGCGCTCCCTTGCGGTCATTTTACCTTTGGCGTGGTGTTTTTCAATACGGCTTTTGCCACCGCCGAGCTTCACTTTGGCCAATCTACGTTTAAGATCGGATAGCTTTAATTTATTATGGTCTTCGTTCTTATTGAAGTTTATGTCCATTCTTTTGAGAATTCATTTAGTTGGTTAAAGATAAGGAGTTATAATTATTACTTTTGACTGTATGGAAACCAAAATACGATGGGGCATTGTTGGCCCAGGAAAAATAGCGAGAAAATTTGTGTCGGACCTTTTGCTTGTGGAGGATGCCGAAGTCACAGCGGTGGCATCACGATCATTGGAACGGGCCGAAGCGTTTGCCAAAGAATATGATGTGGATCATGCCTTTGGGAGTTATGATGCATTGTTCCGATCAGGGACAGTTGATGTGGTCTATATTGCCACACCGCACAATTTTCATAAAGAATTGTCCGTAAAGGCTTTGGAGAATGGTATCGGTGTACTTTGTGAAAAGCCAATGGGCATCAATAGGGCTGAAGTGATGGAACAGGTGAATGCTTCCAAACAAAACAACGCATTTTTGATGGAGGCCATGTGGTCTAGATTCAATCCTTCCATTCAAAAAACAAAACAATTGGTTGATGAAGGAGTGGTGGGTGATTTGAAATACATCCATGCGGATTTTGCATTTTACGGTTTGGACAAAGGTTTGGACTCTAGATTATTGAATCCCGATTTAGCTTCGGGCAGTATATTGGATATAGGTATTTATCCCATATTTCTATCGTACTTATTAATGGGAATGCCTGAAGAAATTATGGCTTCTTCAAAATTTCATAAAAATGGAACAGAACTCCAAACCAGTATGATTTTTGATTATAAAGATGCCCAATCAATCCTTTATAGCGGACTTACAAGCGATTCTAAAATGGAGGCTGAAATATCAGGCACCAAAGGGCAGTTATTTTTAAATCCACGCTGGCATGAGGCGGACGGCTATACTTTGGTTAAAGATAAAGAAGAGAATCCCTTTGATTTGCCTTTAACCGGAATTGGCTACTACTACGAGATTTTGGAAGTGAACCAATGTTTGAAGGAAAACAAAATTGAAAGTGAGCTTTGGTCACATCAAAATAGCTTGGATTTATCAGAGTTGCTGGACACGGTCAGGGAAAAGTGTGGTGTAAGTTTTCCTTTTGAAACATAATCCTTAATAATAACTTTACATTATCCCTATTTTTACGATATTTGAAATTCTTCAGAAATTTAAACAATGAGTATGAACAAGAACACGGTGCTGGCCTATGCCACATGGATTATGATTTTGGTAGGCTTGGGAATGATCGCACTTGGAGCTTTTAAATATGATGAAGTAGCAGGATGGGGCTTTGCTGCTGTTGGAATTGGTTTTTTTGCCGTAGCCTGGGTTTTCAATGCCCTAAAAGGTAGAGTGTAGCCCCTTTTTCTTAAACAATTTAATTTATAGTAGATGTCAGACGATAAAAAAGTCATTTTTTCAATGTCTGGGGTAACCAAGACCTTTAAAACGGCCAACACCCCAGTACTTAAAGATATATACCTAAGTTTTTTCTATGGAGCCAAAATCGGAATTTTGGGTCTCAATGGTTCGGGTAAGTCCACTTTGCTAAAAATAATCGCAGGGGTCGATAAGAACTATCAAGGCGATGTGGTTTTTTCACCAGGTTATTCTGTAGGCTTTTTGGAACAAGAACCGCAGTTGGATGAAGATAAAACTGTTCTGGAAGTTGTAAAGGAAGGTGTTGCCGAGACCGTTGCCATTTTGGACGAGTATAATAAAATCAACGATATGTTCGGTTTGCCCGAAGTGTATGAAGATGCAGACAAGATGCAGAAGCTGATGGACAAGCAAGCAGCACTCCAAGATCAGATAGATGCTTCCAACGCTTGGGAACTGGATACCAAATTGGAGATTGCGATGGATGCCCTTCGTACTCCTGAATCCGATAAAAAAATAAGCGTACTTTCCGGTGGTGAGCGCAGACGAGTGGCGCTGTGCCGTTTGTTGTTGAAAGAACCGGACGTGCTTTTGTTGGATGAGCCTACCAACCACTTGGATGCGGAATCCGTACATTGGTTGGAACACCATTTAGCGCAATATAAAGGAACTGTAATTGCCGTAACGCACGACCGTTACTTCTTGGACAATGTGGCTGGCTGGATTTTAGAGCTGGACCGTGGTGAGGGAATCCCTTGGAAAGGAAACTACTCGAGCTGGTTGGACCAAAAGGCGAAACGCTTGGAGAAAGAAAGCAAACAAGCATCCAAGCGTCAAAAAACCTTGGAACGAGAGTTGGATTGGGTTCGCCAAGGTGCCAAAGGTAGACAGGCGAAGCAAAAAGCCCGTTTAAAAAATTATGACAAGTTGCTCAGTCAAGATCAAAAACAGATGGAGGAGAAGTTGGAGATTTATATTCCCAACGGACCTCGTTTGGGAACCAACGTCATCGAAGCCAAGGGGGTAAGCAAAGCTTTCGGTGACAAATTGTTGTACGAGAACTTGAACTTTAACTTACCACAAGCTGGTATTGTTGGTATTATTGGTCCGAACGGAGCAGGTAAGACCACCATTTTTAAAATGATCATGGGTGAGGAAACTCCCGACAAAGGTGAATTTGTGGTTGGTGAAACCGCAAAACTGGCCTACGTGGACCAATCGCATTCCAATATTGACCCTGAAAAATCGATTTGGGAAAATTTTAGCGACAGCCAAGAATTGATCATGATGGGAGGAAAGCAAGTGAATTCCCGTGCCTACTTGAGCCGATTTAATTTTTCGGGGAGTGAGCAGAACAAAAAAGTGAGCATGCTTTCCGGAGGTGAACGTAACCGTCTGCATTTGGCGATGACCTTAAAAGAGGAGGGCAACGTTTTGCTTTTGGATGAGCCTACCAACGATTTGGATGTGAATACGCTACGTGCGTTGGAAGAAGGTCTGGAGAACTTTGCGGGTTGTGCCGTGGTCATTTCCCATGACAGGTGGTTCTTGGATAGGATTTGTACCCACATCCTAGCTTTTGAAGGTAATTCTCAGGTATATTTCTTTGAAGGTTCTTTCTCTGATTATGAGGAGAACAAAAAGAAACGCTTGGGAACGGATATCATGCCCAAGCGTATCAAGTACAAAAAATTGATTCGTTAAAAGAGGAATTATTCTTCTCCACCGAGATTTTTGATACCTTCCTCCAATAGTTTTTTGGCTTTTTCCAAGTAAGCTTTTTGGTGTGCAGCCAGACTGTTAGGGTCTTGATTTCCATCAGGTGTTGAACCTATGGAGTTGGATAGCTCTACTAATTGACTAATGGCTTGTTCTGCGGATTGAAGCTTGTCATCAGCGTGCTTTTCGAACACTTTGATCATTTCCAGTTCCATGGATTCTACGGTGGCAGTTTCCGTCGTTTCCTCAATTTCACTTCCCTCATTATAAGAAGTGGTCTCAGTAGTTGCTATGGATGATGTGGTTGAAGCTCCAAGGGTACATTGGTCGATAATGGTGATCAACTCGTTGATTTCGCCCAATGCTTTTTTGGTAAAGAACCTACCAGTTTCCCAGTCAACAGGTTCTATGGCCTTGTCCAGGGTTTCCATGGCATCCAAGGTTTTGTTCTTGGCCTTGTCGCAACTGCATTCGGCCATAAAGGCTTCGGATTTTTCCAAAGCGGTCAAAGCCCTTTCGGCATAGTACATCTGATGCTCAAAATTTGTGGCATCCATAGCTTTTTTGCCATGGCTGAGGGCATAGGTTACTTTAGCATAAAAATTATCGCATTGATTGGAATAGGTAGCTTGTATGGCAAAAAGAAATGCCATCACTACAAAAACATGGGATTTGGGAGCCATATTCAAGTATTTGATTTGGTTATTAAGTTTGTTGTACTAACGACAGAATACCGGTATTATTTCAATAGGCCTAATATTCTTCGTTGGGATACCAATCCAACTGTACTACTTCGATGTTGGAATCCCCTTCGTTTACAATCGTTTTGAATTTTTCCACATCGCTTACCTCAGGTCTTCCCCGAAAATGATATGGATACACTTGCTTAGGCTTAAATTCCAAAACGGCATCGGCAGCACTTTCCACGGTCATGGTATAGGGCAGGTTCATACAGATAAAAGCTTTATCAATATTTTCCAAAGCACGCATTTCAGGAATATCTTCAGTATCACCTGAAAAATAGATGCGTTCATCACCAAAGGTGAAAACATAACCATTTCCTCTTCCTTTTACATGGAAGTCTTTGGCTTCTTCACGTAGGTTGTACATGGGAATTGCTTTTACAGAGAAACCAGCCACTTCTTTAATCTCGCCATTTTTCATTGCAGTTGTTTTGGAAGATAAGTTTTCCTCCATTTGTAATTTCACGGCATCAGGAGCAATAATCTGGACACCTTCTAGATTTAATTCATTTAATGTTTCTGGATTAAAGTGATCACCGTGTACATCGGTAATAAAAATCATATCTGGCGACTCTTGACCTTCAAAAGCAGCTTTACCCCCAACGGGATCTATATATATGGTATTGCCGTTCCATTCGATTACCGCAGTGGCATGCTCAATGGGAATAATTTCGGCTGCTGCTGGAGCTTCTGCTTCCATAGTAGTTTCTTCCGCTTCGGCAGTTTGTTCTTTCTTTTCTTCCTTCTGTTTACAGGAAACGAGGAATATCAGTAAAGCACTTGCAGTTAAAAGTATATTTTTTTTCATGGTCCACTCTTTTTTTAAATCCTTCTAAAAATAGGGGATAATGGGCAGAATACTAATTTTTGTGAAGATTATTTTCATCCGAATAATCCAAACTCAAATCTGATGCGTATATAAACCAAACACGATTGATTAATAACTTTAAAAAAGAATCAATTAAAACAAAAAGTTATGACTGAAACAAAAAATAACAATAACGGATTGAAGGTAATTGCAGGTCTGTTGGGTGTAGTTCTTTTGGGAACCATTATTTACACGGTGAGTCTTTATCAAGATAAAAAGGCTACCACAGAAGCGCTTACGCAAGAGAAAGAATTGGTTGTTGAGGATTTGAACAACCTAAAATCTGAATACGACAAAGCAATTTTGGAAAGCAATGCCACCAACGAAGAATTGGTTGCTGCTAGAGACAACATTGCAAAGTATATCGATTCTGTAAGTGCTATGAAAGCTGACATTGCTACACTATCCCGCTACAGAAGGCAAGTAAGCGTTCTTAAAGCTGAAAGAGAAGAGCTATTGAAGCAGGTTGATTCTTTAACACAATCCAACAGCTTGTTGGCCATGCAAAGAGACAGCACTTTTGCTGAATTGGAAGAACAAACCGTATTCAACGATTCTTTGATTATCCAGAACACACAATTGGCCGATGCGGTTGAAAAAGGTTCTGCGCTTAACTTGAGCACTATCAGTGTTGACGCCATCAAAGAAAGAAACAGCGGTAAATTGGTATCTACAAGAAGAGCCAGAGCTACTGATAAATTTAAAGTTTGTTTTACCATTGCCGATAACGTAATCGCCGAAGCTGGTGACAGAGAATTCTATATAGAAGTTCTTGGCCCACAAGGTAACGTACTAGGTGAAGGTTTGACTAAAACTACAGAAGAAGGAAGCTCTCTTACATATAGTAAAGGAACTAACTTTTACTACGAAAACGATGCTTTGGATGTATGTGATTACATAAACAAGCCAAGTGGAGATTTCCAAGATGGAAACTACATGGTAAATGTTTATGACAGCAAATTGAAATTGTTGGGTACTTCCAGCTTCGAATTGAAATAATAAATACACACTATCACCATTATAAAAATGCCCGTCCAATTTTGGACGGGCATTTTTTGTGTTTCCAACCTGAGTTCGATTATTATTTTTGACCTTGAAAATGCCGTCACTTCGAGTGCGAAGTGTATCGAGAAGTGGCATTTTCGGACTCAAAATCGTTGTTTTCGATATAATTTTCCCTGGTTTTGACTTTAGTTTATCCAGAGTATAGATAAAGGGCTCAACCACCTAAAATCACTCAAACTGACGATTTTGAATCATAACTTTCGAATAATTGAACTCAGATTTCCAAGTTTGATCCACTTATTTAAGACTCCCAACCATATCTTCTGGTTTTACCCACTCGTCATACTCTTCCGGGGTAACATAACCAAGATTAACGGCCTCTTCTTTAAGTGTAGTACCGTTTTTATGAGCTGTATTGGCAATCTCCGCAGCTTTGTAATAACCAATCTTGGTGTTCAGCGCAGTGACCAGCATCAAAGAGTTGTTTAATAAGGTTTTGATGGTTTCGTGGTTTGGCTCAATGCCAGCAGCACAGTTTACATCAAAACTAACACAAGCATCCCCAATCAATTGGGCAGATTGTAAAATGTTGGCCGCCATGACGGGTTTAAAAACGTTGAGCTCATAATGTCCCTGGGTACCTCCAACACTAATGGCCACATCGTTGCCCATAACCTGTGCGCAGACCATGGTCAAGGCTTCACTTTGGGTCGGGTTTACTTTCCCGGGCATAATGGAACTACCGGGCTCATTGGCGGGGATTATAATTTCACCGATTCCGGAACGTGGCCCAGAAGCCATCATACGGATGTCGTTCGCGATTTTGTTCAAAGACACGGCCAATTGCTTCAAAGCGCCGTGGCTTTCTACAATGGCATCATGTGCGGCCAATGCTTCAAATTTGTTTTCTGCCGTCATAAAAGGTTTTCCTGTAAATTCAGCAATATATTTTGCAACCAGAACATCGTAGCCTTTTGGCGTGTTCAGACCAGTACCTACGGCGGTTCCACCAAGTGCGAGTTCGCTCAAATGTGGCAGGGTGTTTTTCAAAGCCTTTAAACCGTGGTCCAATTGGGAAACGTAGCCCGAAAATTCTTGACCCAAGGTTAGGGGAGTGGCATCCATCAGGTGGGTTCTACCTATTTTTACCACATCCTTGAACTCTTTGGATTTTTTCTGTAAAGTGTTTCGCAACTGTTCCACTCCGGGAATGGTAACCTCTACAATCTTCTTGTAGGCCGCAATATGCATTCCCGTCGGAAAAGTGTCGTTGGAAGACTGACTCTTGTTCACATCGTCGTTAGGCTGGATGGTTTTTTCGCCCTCTCCAATCTTTTTGCCAGCGATTTCGTGCGCGCGGTTGGCAATCACCTCGTTGACGTTCATATTGCTCTGTGTACCGGAACCCGTTTGCCAAATAACTAAAGGAAACTGGTCATCATGCTTGCCATCGAGTATTTCATCACAAACCTGTGCGATCAAGTCTCGCTTTTCTTGGCTCAGCACACCAAGTTCGTGGTTGGTATAGGCCGCGGCCTTTTTTAAATAGGCAAATCCGTAGACCACATCCAAAGGCATGGACGCCGGCGCACCAATTTTAAAGTTGTTGCGAGAACGTTCTGTTTGTGCTCCCCAATATTTGTCAGCGGGTACTTTTACCTCGCCCATGGTATCTTTTTCAATCCTAAAACTCATAGTTTAAAATTTTGAATTACAAAGGTAGGATATAGGGTATTTATTTGGTAGTTGATTGGGATAAATACATTTTTTTCGCCCTGTATTTGTTTTTTTTGATAAGAAGAAAGTATCTTTGTTAAAACAAAAGGAGTAAAGATGTTCGAATTTGACCAATATTTAGGTTTTTTAGCTTTTCTAACAATTTTGACAATCGGTTTTTGGTTGATGATATTCCTATTGACCTTTGTAGTACCATATTGGTTGATTGGCAACCTTAGGGAAATGTTCAAAGAAAGAAAAGAGGCCAAACGAGCCGAAAGAGAACAATAAAAAATAGAAGAAAGGAGCCGATTTGGCTCCTTTTTTATTTTACGACATTTGCGAAGATTGGTTTGATTACTTTTCTCGATTAGTCAAGAAACATACAAGTTCAGTTTAAAGCATAAAAAAAGCAGCCAATTTGGCTGCTTTTTTAGTTGTTAAGTTTCGGGGGAACCTGATTTTCTAAATTTTAAAATTGTCCTTCCTCATAATCTTCACCACCATTTCTTTGTCGATCACGTTTCTTTTGTTCGTTGATACGATAGATGAACGAAACTCTCAACTGGCGTTGTCTCCATTGAAACTCACTATCCTGCTCGAAAAAATCTGTTGTAGTGAATGAGTCTCTTTTTCTTGAATTCAAAAGGTCTTGCACGTTCAACGATATCGTGGCATTATCATTCAATAAATCTTTACTAAAGGCCAAGTCGATTGACAAAATTCCGGCCGAACGACCTTGAACCTCATCGGATGCACCTCGGTAAAAGGCATTGGTTTGCCAATCAATTTTCCAAGGCAATGAAACTTTGGAACTAAAACGTCCGAACCAGCTATTGTTGGATTGGCTATAGTCGACCCCATTGAATTCACCATCAAGGCTGAAGTTGAAAAAGTTGACACTTCCGTTGATTCGTAGCCACTTTGTGGGATTGTACAATAGGCCCAGTTCCGCCCCGGTTCTGTCGTTTGTGGCCAAGTTAAAGGGAATGTTTCTGATTACCTCTACTTGCGAGCCGCCGGGTCCAGTAATGAACACCTGCTCCTGTACCCTTTGAAATGCATCCGTCTCCCTTTGATAATACACGGATGAAGTCAAAGTAAGTTTATCCCATCGCTTTAGGTAACCCAAATCAAATGCATTGGAAAATGCGGGTCGCAGGTTGGGATTACCTTGAAAAATATTGGTTCTACTGCTTCGTGATGGGAAAGGATTTAAAAACCAACTCCGAGGACGATTGATTCTTCTGTTGTACCCTAAAGAAACATTTTCTCTTTCATCAAATTCATAAATCAGGTTTACGGTAGGAAAGAGCCCCGTATAGGTATTATCAAAATCTGTATCTATGGGAAATGAAAATTCTTCCTGCAGTTCCTCTTCGGTAAGTTCGGATTCTATTTGACCCTTTAACTGGGTGCTTTCCATTCTTAGGCCCAAAAGAAAGTTGAAATCACCAAATTTTGACCCATATTGTGAATATAGAGCGTGCACGTTTTGGGTAAAATCAAAAACATTGGTCTGATTCACATTGAGCTCAAGAATTCCACTTGCATTTTCCTGCAGTAGTCGGTAATCTGTTACTTCATTTTCAAAGTTCCCTCGATATCCCGCTTCAAATTGTGAGTCTTCACCAAGCGGTAGCACATAATCACTTTGGATTAAATATTCCGTTTGATCTTGTGTTTCGGAAGTTTGTTCCCTTGGAATGTTAATATCCGTATTGTCAGTATTATTGTAGCGGACGGGTTCTGATATAAAACCTTCTTGAGTTTCGGTATCCACGGCATATTGTGCATCTGCTGTTAACACATGTCCATCATCGTCAAATCGATTGATATAGTTAAGCGAAACTTGATGTGTCTTATCCTTCTCCGTTTCTAGCTCACTCCTTGTTGTACCTACCTGTGGATTGTTGTTCAATAGATAATCGTTGACGTTTGTGGTTAAATCTTCGTCACTTCCACCTCTATAAAAATATGACCCGGTAATGGACGATTGTTCATTGAAGAAATACTCCACTCCAAAGTTGGCATTGATACCACGATTTATTCGGTCATAATTTCTATCCTCTATATTTCTGTCATAGGCAATACTGTCCAAAAAAGCATCCTGTCTTGGTTCAAAATACCTGGTGTCAAAAAAACCGTTACCAGGACCTTCTCTATATCGATATCCGATCGTGGTAAAAAAGTTAAACTTGTCGGTCCTTAGGTTGGTATTCACGGTTATGCCGCCATTGGTTGGGTGACCCCCAAACATATTGATGGAACCATTGAATCCAAGGGTCTTCTCCCTTTTTAAGACAATGTTCAAAATACCAGCTGTTCCTTCGGCATCATATCGAGCGGAGGGACTGGTGATGACCTCAACTTTTTCTATGGCATCGGCCGGCAATTGTTGAAGGGCTTCCGTAGATCCAAAACCAGCGAGTGCGGAAGGCCTACCATTGATGAGGATACGAACATTTTCGTTTCCACGAAGACTGATGGCGCCATCGACATCAACATTGACCGAAGGCACATTGCTCAAAGCATCACTGATGGTTGCCCCGCTAGTGGTTAAATCTTTACCAATGTTGTAGATTTTCTTGTCCAAACGTACCTCAACGGTCGTTTTTTCTCCCACAACCTCAACTTCTGCAAGTTGGGCAACATCTGGAGATAAGGAGATGGAGCCCAAATCGGTGTCCGAATTATAGGTTTGATTTTTTTGTGAGTATGTTTTGTAGGAAATGAACTCTACGCTGATATTATAAGTACCGGGTGCAGTTTCAACTTCAAACTCACCGGAGAGGTCGGTAATTCCACCCGTTACTTGGTCAGGATTATCAGCATTTTGCAACACGAAAGTTGCATATTCCAGTGGTTGTCCCGACTCCGAATCGATTACTGTTCCCGAAATAGAAATGGGTTTTTGGTTCTGTTGTGCTACTCCTTGATAAGTTGCCAAGGTCAATAGCAGCAACGGAAGTATTATCTTTTGCATAGTTTGATTTTTACGTTGCAAAAGTGGAGGAAAAAAGGAGGAGAGGAAATATTAATCCCCCAACAACGTAATTGAACCTGCGAATGACCTTAAAGAATTGTTAATCCTTGTTCTTCTTCTTTTTCTTCTTCTTTTTCTTTTTGGCCTTAAATTGATTTTCTTGGAGTTCCATAAAGGCTTCGTACTTGTCTTCGGGCAGACCGGCCTTTAATTCTTCGTCTTGTCGACGTTTTATTTTCTCGACTTCCTCTTTCATTTTAAGAGGTTCCAACTGCAATATCTGGAGCTCTATTCGTTGTTGAACGGATTGTATCAATGAGGTCCGCACCACAGCTTGCTCAAATGGGTCCAATCCGATGGCTTCGGAGATGGCCGGCATTTGCTCGTCCACAAGTTCCTCTGCCGTTGGCGGGGTTTCATCTTTTTGGCTGTCCACTGGTTGTGCTTGCGGTATGGAGGTACGGCCCCTACCGTACATACTGCGATTGCCATATGGAGATCCATAACCGTATTGGGCCGAAATATCATTGATGAACAAAATGCCCATCAACAAACTAATATAGAGGAGAGTCTGCTTGCTTTTCATACTTCAAAGATACTGTTTAGGTTGAATTTGTCGGGATATTCGCTGTTAAATCTAATTGGTTATCAGAATTATAACAGCTTTGAAATAGACTCAGGAGGTCTACCGACCACGGCTTTTTTTCCATTCACAACAATGGGGCGCTCTATCAATTTTGGATTTTCGGCCATCGCGGCGATCACCTCATCATCGGTCAGGGTTTTGCCCTTGAATTTTTCTTTCCAGATAGCTTCGGTTTTACGAACCAGATCTATCGGGGATATCCCCAAATATTCAATTAAAGTTTTTAAATCCTCTTTACCGGGAATATCGTCCAAGTATTTCACAACTTCAAATTCCTTCCCCGATTTTTCCAAAATCGCCAATCCTTCCCTGGATTTTCTGCATCGCGGGTTGTGGTATATTTTAATCATGATTATTTCGTTTTTTATTCTTGTTCTTCTTTTTGTCCCATCATCATAAGATAGGCTTTTAAAAATGCGTCCAAATCACCGTCCATTACAGCATCCACATTCCCGGTTTCTTCACCTGTGCGCACATCTTTCACCAATTTATAAGGATGCATCACGTAGTTACGGATTTGTGAACCCCATTCAATCTTCATTTTCGAGGATTCTATTTCGGCTCGGGCCTCTTGCTTTTTGCGAAGTTCTATTTCATATAACTGTGACTTCAGCATTTTCATGGCCGTGGCCCTATTATCGTGCTGTGAACGGGAATCGGAACAGGATATTTGGATTCCCGTGGGCTTGTGTACCAACTGCACCTTGGTTTCTACCTTGTTCACATTTTGTCCTCCAGCGCCACTGGAACGGGCTGTTGTAATCTCAATATCGGACGGATTTACCTCAATTTCGATGCTGTCGTCCACCAGCGGATACACATAAACCGAGGCGAACGAGGTATGCCTTTTGGCATTGCTATCAAAAGGAGAGATGCGCACCAAACGGTGCACCCCATTTTCACCTTTAAGCCAACCAAAGGCATATTCGCCCTCTATTTCCAAGGTAACGGTTTTGATTCCGGCCACGTCGCCTGCTTGGTAATTGAGCTCTTTTATTTTGTAGCCGTTTTTTTCGGCCCACATCATATACATACGCATAAGCATGGAGGCCCAATCGCAACTTTCCGTACCTCCGGCACCTGCCGTTATCTGAAGAACGGCTGTAAGTTCGTCGCCTTCGTCCGAAAGCATATTGCGGAACTCCAGCTTTTCAATCGCCAGCTGGGCTTTGTCAAATTGTTTTGTTACTTCCTCTTCGGAAACCTCACCTGCCTGTTGAAACTCAAGGAGCACTTCAAGGTCGCCGACCAAAGTTTTGGCCTCCTCAAAATCTTCCACCCAATTTTTCTTGAATTTGATGGATTGCATTTGCTTTTGCGCTTCTTGTGGGTTGTCCCAAAAACCGGGAGCGAGGGTTTTTTCTTCCTCGTTCTCTATTTCAATGCGTTTGGCATCAATGTCAAAGATACCTCCTTAACGCACCAAGGCGCTCAATAAGATCTTTCTGATGATCTGTAGTTACCATATATAATATTTTGGGTAAAAATAAGTTTCTTTCCGCAGATTACCTTAGGTAAAGTAGAATACTATTATTAAAATAATCACATCAAAATAATAGGGTTAAAATAAAAATATGTAAAATTCACGAATCAATTTTATCAATTTGAGTTTTACATCCAGTTATAGCTTTTGGCTATCGATTATTAAAAATGAATTCCATATTTTTAGGAACAATATTTCAACCAGATTATGAAGAACACAACTACCCTCATCACTTTGTTTTATTTTGTTTGCGCTTCGTTGGGAGCACAAACCTTTGAGAAGACCAAAGACTTTCAGAAGTTCAACGGTTACTTCAATTTTTTCTATGATGATTCAACCGACAAAATTTACCTTCAGGTGGATGAGCTTGAAAAGGAGTTTCTATACGTATATGCCCTAAGCAGTGGCATTGGCAGTAACGATATTGGCCTTGATCGCGGACAGCTGGGCAACGAGCAAGTGGTTTTTTTCCGCAAAGCGGGAACTAAATTGCTTTTAGTACAGCCCAATCTTGAATTTAGGGCCATTACCGACAACGAACTTGAAAGCAAATCCGTAGAACAGGCCTTCGCCAAATCTATATTGGAAGGGTTTAAAATTGAAGAGGAATCCAAGGGCAGTTATCTTATAGATTTTACTGATTTTTTAATGCGGGATGCCCACGGGGTTTCCAATAGATTGAAACGTGCAAAGCAAGGCTCTTACAGCTTGGATAAATCCAAAAGTGCTTTGGCGTTTGACCGTACCAAAGCATTTCCCAAAAATGTGGAGTTTGATGTAACCCTTACCTTTAAAGGGGAACCAGAGGGCGCATGGATTCGTTCGGTCTCCCCAACAGCAAGTTTGGTGACCGTGGCCCAGCACCATTCATTGATAGCGCTTCCGGACGATAATTTTGAGAAGAGGCTGTACGATCCACGAAGTGGAGGATACCCCTTCTCGTATTATGATTATGCAACCCCGGTAGAAGAATCATTGGTAAAAAGATTTATAAGAAGACACCGTCTTAAAAAGAAGGATCCCAATGCCGAAGTAAGTGAAGCAGTAGAACCAATTGTATATTATTTGGACAACGGTACCCCAGAACCAGTACGTTCGGCTTTATTGGACGGCGGTAAATGGTGGAACCAGGCTTTCGAAGCTGCCGGATACAAAAATGCGTTCCAAATGAAAATACTTCCGGACGATGCCGACCCCCTCGATATTCGCTATAATGTAGTGCAATGGGTACACCGTTCCACAAGAGGATGGAGCTATGGAGCCAGTGTTGTTGACCCACGAACCGGGGAAATCCTAAAAGGGCATGTAAGTTTGGGAAGTCTTCGCATCCGTCAGGATTTTATGATTGCCCAGGCATTAATGAACCAGCCTTTTGAAGAAAGAGACGATAACTACAAACCTATGTTGGAATTGGCCTTGGCTAGAATTCGTCAGCTTTCTGCGCACGAAATAGGACATACCCTCGGATTTGCTCACAATTTTGCCGCAAGCACCAATAATAGGGCTTCCGTAATGGATTATCCGCATCCACAGTTCGAGTTGAAAGGTGGCGAAATAAGTTTTGAAAATGCCTACGATACTGGTATAGGTGAATGGGACAAGGTAACCGTGGCTTATGCCTATTCAGACTTTCCCAATGGCACTAACGAACAAGACGCATTGAATGCCATTTTAAAGAAAGCCCAAGACGACGGGTTGCGTTATATTTCCGACCAAGATGCCCGCCCAAAAGGGGGAGCACATGTATTGGCACATTTATGGGACAACGGTAAAAGTGCTAGCCAAGAATTGGAAAATATGTTGGAAATACGAGAAAAAGCCATTGAAAACTTTTCTATAGATAATATCAGAACAGGTGAGGCCTATTCTATTTTAGAGGATGTTTTTGTTCCTCTGTATTTCTTCCACAGATACCAGACCGAGGCCGTTTCCAAGGTTATTGGTGGCTTGGATTACAATTATGCAGTTAAAAATGGTGGTCAAACACCTGTAAAACCGGTCAATCAAGCTGTTCAAGAAGCAGCAATGGAATCCATTCTAAAAACATTGGACGCCGAGGTGATTGCGGTTCCTAAGGACAAATTAGACCTTTTTCCGCCAAGAGCCATCGGTTTTAGCCGCTCCAGAGAATCCTTTAAAGGAAGAACAGGTGTAAGTTTTGATGCCCTTTCGGTTGCAGAAACGGCTGCAGATATGACCTTGGAGTTGTTGTTGCACCCAGAGCGCGCATCTAGACTGATTCAGCAAAAAAGTTTGGATAAGGGTCAAATGGGTCTAAAAGAAGTGTTGGATGAAACCATCAAAGCCACTTTTGATTTGTCCCACCGTGATGATTATGAGCAAGAAGTGCAGCATACCATCAACTTTAGGGTACTTTACCATATTATGAACCTGGCTGCGCATGATGAAGTGCATCCACAGGTAAATGCTGTTGCCAACCAGGCGTTGAACGATTTGAAGACGGAATTGTTGAGCGATGGCAAAAATGCTATTTCTGCTGAAATGGTAAAGCGAATCGATGCTTTTATGAAGAAACCATCAGAATTCAAACTTATTCCAGTTTCCACAATTCCGGACGGTTCGCCCATTGGTATGGACTGCATTGACTAAATATTTTTATGGAGATAAATTTAATAAGTGACACTGTCACAAGACCTTCAACGGGAATGTTGGAGGCCATGATGAATGCGAAAGTAGGGGACGATGTATTCAAAAATGACCCTACGGTAAATGAATTGGAAGCTAAAGTTGCCGAGTACTTTGGTATGGAAGCTGCACTATTTTTCCCAAGCGGCACTATGACCAATCAAACGGCGATAAAAATTCACACCAATCCCGGTGATCAGTTGATTTGTGATAAATATGCGCACGTCTACAATTACGAAGGGGGAGGCGTCAGCTTCAACAGTGGTGTTTCCTGTAAATTGGTAGATGGTGACAGAGGGATGATGACCGCCGAACAAGTGGAAGCCTCCATAAACCCACCTGATTTTTATCACAGCCCATTGACCTCATTGGTTTGCATAGAAAACACTACGAACAAAGGCGGTGGAGCCTGTTGGGATTTTGAAGAATTGAAAAGAATCCGAAAAGTCTGTGATGAGCACAATCTAAAATATCATTTGGACGGTGCCCGACTTTGGAATGCCTTGGTAAAAAAAGGCGAAGACCCAAAAGCTTACGGGAAGTTGTTCGATACCATCAGTGTATGTTTGAGCAAAGGCATGGGGTGTCCTGTAGGGTCCGTTTTGGTAGGAAGCAAAGAAAGTGTGGACAAAGCCTTGCGCATCCGTAAAATATTCGGTGGCGGCATGCGTCAATCGGGTTTTTTGGCGGCAGCAGGGATCTATGCCTTGGAAAACAATGTAGACCGATTGGCAGAAGACCACAAGAAAGCTCAAGAAATAGGGGAGGTGCTTCAATCTTTGGATTTCATTAAAAAAGTGGAACCCATCGAGACCAATATCATCATTTTTGAAATTGATGAGGCAAAGATGTCATCTGAGGCATTTTTGGAACAATTGACCAAAAATCAAGTATCCATCATTGGGATGGGGCAAGGTAAATTACGCATCGTCACCCATTTGGACTATACCGATGCGATGCATCAGCATTTCTTAAAAGTTTTGAAAAGTATTGGGTAATTACATGTAGTTCTCGATACGCTTCGCACTCGAACTGACAAGAGCTAAAATAATGTCACTTCGAGTGGTTTGTAGAAAAAGGTTATTGATGGATTTCCTTTATGCAAAGCACTTCGGAGAACTTACAAAATATAGCTACAATGTCACTTCGAGTGGTTTTGGCAAAGCCAAAATTGTATCGAGAAGTGATTCGGTCTTTGTCGTGAAAATGGGTTGCACAAAAAGGTTCTCGATACGTTTCCTGCGGAAACACTCGAACTGACATATTTTATTTGAATTGCCATTTTGAGTAACTTTGGTGAAACCCAAATTTCACCAAAAAATCAATCAATGGACAGTTCCTATGAGAACCTACTTTGTTTATATCTTAAAATGTTCGGATAATACTTATTACACAGGAATAACTTCCGATTTAATGGGAAGATTGGAATCTCATCAAAAAGGAAAATATAGAGACAGCTACACATATTACCGTAGACCTCTTGAACTGGTATACCATTGTACATTTTCAGACCCCAATACTGCTATTATGACAGAAAAGCAGATAAAAAAATGGTCCAAAAAGAAAAAAGAAGCCTTGATTGCAGGTGAATTTGACAAGCTTCCCAATTTATCCAAGAAAAATTTTAGTAAATAAGCAGTTCTCGATACGTTTCCTGCGGAAACACTCGAACTGACAAATTACAGCAACAATGTCACTTCGAGTGGTTTGGGCGGAGCCAAAAATGTATCGAGAAGTGAATCGGTCTTTGTCGTGAAAAAGGATTGCAGAAAAAAGGTTCTCGATACGTTTCCTCCGTGCTCACACTTCGGAAACACTCGAACTGACATAGTCATTACTTCATAAAAGCATCCATCCCGGGAATATTCGGCATACCCTCTTTGGCTACGGCTGCCAATTCAGCTTCGTTTACCTTGGTAGCTTTTTCAATGGCTTTATTTATCGTAAGTAATAGGTAGTCTTCCAATTGCTCTTTATCATCCAAAAGCGAATCATCAACATAAATGGACTTTATTTCGCGGTTCGCGGTAAGCGTCACTTTGAGCAGTCCATCGGAGGATTCTTCATCAATCATCACGGTGTTCAAGCGTTCCTTTGTGGCTTCCACCTTCTTTTGGGTTTCTTTTATTTTACCCATCATTCCCATAAGATCTCCAAACATAACTTCAATTTTTTTAATTTTTCTTAGATGTGATTCTTGCTCGTCTTTCACTTCAAGCGCAGTCGATACGATTTTTTGCCCTTCCACTGCGTTCAGGGTGACAAAACTCGTGTAAGCAGGCAATATTTATCAAACTTAAGGTCAAAAGTAGTAAATTGGCTAAAATACCGATCTATGAAACATTCTATTTCAAGAATTTCTATTCTGGTTTTATGCCTTATTTTTGCGACCGCTTGCAAAAACAATAAAGAAGAATCCATGAGTATAGCTCCCCCGGTAGCACCCAAACATCCTACCCAACTAGAGAAACACGGAGATGTTAGAATCGATGATTATTACTGGATGAACAATAGGGAAGACCAACAGGTTCTTGATTATTTGAACGCCGAGAACGAATATTATCAAAAAATGACCGCCCATACCAAGGAGTTTCAAGAGAAACTTTTTAAGGAGATGAAGGGAAGGATCAAGGAAGATGATTCGTCTGTTCCTTACAAATTGGATGGGTATTGGTACATTACCCGCTATGAAGAGGGCAAGGAGTATCCCATATATTCCAGGAAAATGGAAAGCTTGGATGCCGAAGAAGAATTGTTGTTCGATTGCAACGAAATGGCCAAAGGCCACGAATACTTCAACTTGCGTGGTGTTTCCATAAGTCCGGACAATACCATGGCTTCCTTTGGAACGGATACCATTTCCAGAAGGCAGTACAACATTCAGGTTAAAAACCTAAGATCAGGTGAAATTTACCCTGATATTATTGAGAATACAACGGGAAGCGCTGTTTGGGCCAACGATAACACCACGCTGTTCTATACCAAAAAAGACCCGGTAACCCTACGTTCCGATAAAATTTTTAAACACGTACTGGGAACATCTTCAGAAGATGATGAATTGGTTTTTCATGAAAAGGATTCCACTTACAACACCTTTGTTTACAAGACCAAATCCAGAAAATATATCGTAATTGGATCTAGTAGCACGCTGACATCGGAATATAGAATTTTGAATGCAGACGATGCCGAGGGCGAATTTAGGGTGTTTTCCCCACGAGAAAAGGGGGTAGAGTATGGCATATCACATTTTGAAGGTGATTTTTATGTGTTGACCAATAAGGACAAGGCCACCAACTTTAAGTTGATGAAAACCGATGAGAGCAATACCTCCTCAGAGCATTGGGAAGAATTTATACCGCATCGGGAAGATGTTTTGTTGGAAGATGTTGAGATTTTTAGGGATTATTACGTGCTTACAGAACGCAACAATGGCCTCAATCAAATGAAGATAGCCAGATGGGACGGTTCCGATAGTTACTATTTACCTTTTGATAGTGAAACTTACGTTGCTGGACCCTCTGTCAATTTAGATTTTGACACGAAAGTACTCCGCTATTACTACAACGAAATGGGCGTTCCGTTCGCCATCATCGATTTTGATATGGAAACCAAAACCAAAACCGTTATGAAGCAGCAAGAGGTTTTGGGAGGTAAGTTCAATAAGGATAACTACAAAACAGAGCGCTTGTGGGCCACTGCCAGGGATGGTAAAAAAGTCCCTATTTCGGTAATCTATCACAAAGACACTCCCTTGGATGGAACCAGTCCGTTGTTGCAATATGGTTATGGTTCTTACGGTGCTACCATCGACCCTTATTTTTCATCCATACGATTGAGCCTGTTGGATAGAGGATTTATCTACGCCATTGCCCATATTCGTGGTGGGGAATATTTGGGGAGGCCTTGGTACGAGGATGGAAAGCTGTTCAATAAGAAGAATACGTTTACCGATTTTGTTGATGTTTCCAAATATTTGATTGACCAGAAATACACCAGTCCAGAGCATTTGTACGCCATGGGGGGCTCTGCCGGTGGACTTTTAATGGGAGCCGTTATTAATATGGCGCCAGAACTGTATCACGGGGTTATTGCGGGAGTTCCGTTTGTGGATGTGGTCACCACCATGTTGGATGACACCATCCCTTTGACCACAGGAGAATATGATGAATGGGGAAATCCCAATGACAAGGAGTATTACGATTATATTAAATCCTATTCCCCTTATGACAATGTAGAGGCGAAGGAATATCCTAATATGTACGTATCCACCGGATTGCACGATTCGCAGGTGCAGTATTGGGAACCGGCCAAGTGGGTGGCTAAATTACGGGAATATAAAACC
>Ga0070727_10000829_pt1 | contig 35396 bp, 30 predicted proteins | sample tdAd472_FD_66722 | JGI IMG/M metagenome (GOLD analysis project Ga0070727, IMG submission 66722) | Marine sediment microbial communities from the Atlantic coast under amendment with organic carbon and nitrate - tdAd47.2 | ecosystem: Environmental > Aquatic > Marine > Coastal > Sediment | place... | reverse complement strand
CCCTCAGAAGTCAGCCGCGTCCTACCGCTAGCCTTTCTGGCTCCAAAGATCGTGGAGATGATTTTGGATGGGAAACAGCCGGAGGAGATTACCTACTGGTCGATGTTTAGACTGAGTGAGTTACCCGTAGGCTGGATATCCCAGCTTTCTGCATTGAAGACGGCTCAAACGTAAGGCATCAAAACTCAAACAAGACGAAGAAATTCTAGACCCTTTCTGTACGTTGAAGGTCAGCGTTCGCCGGAAATAGTCCTTCCTCGATTAACTTGAGCGTAGAGGACACATTCCGTCGACGCATATCCGGGGAATCCCGCATCATCTTCCCGGCATGTTGTGCCGCCCATTCAATATCGGGATCAGGATCCGCAGCAATATTGAAAAACTCTGGCCAAACCGACTTCATCATTAGATCAAAAGCTGTCATCAACGGCGTTGGGTTGTTCTCGCTTAAACGTCGATAGAACGAAATTGCCAACCCAATTGACCACTCATGATCATCATGGCTTGGTTCTTCAATAGTTTCGTGTGGATCTCGGTCCGCGTGTTTCAAGAAATTTGCGACACGACGATGAGACATCCTAACTACAGCGGGGAGGCCATCCCAAAACAGCTTAAATTCGTCCGGGCGCTCGTATCTATCGAGGTCGGTCAAAACTCCAAGCGCTGCCATATGTAAAGCGTGCGCGATTAGGACGTCCTCATTTTTCAGCCAACTTTCAATAGCTGCATCCAGCTGTCGACGTGCGGCATCAAGCTTACTGATTTGTGCCAATATTGCATCCTCGATCAAATAAGAATAGCACGGATTATAGCTCTCAATTACTGACGCCACGCAACCGCATCTACACATTTTCTAAAGTGAATGGCCCCATGGATTGGAGGTCGGATGCGGCCAGCAGAGACTTTTCGGCAAAATCGGCTAATTCGCCGTTTCGCCCCAGTCTCCGCCGCGCGTGGATATCGCCAAAAGCCCCGGACGTGCGGGCTTGCCGGCGTCTTGCGGTCTGGTCTTCGGTTTTCGGAAAAAAGAGTGGTAGGGGCGGGGAGACTCGAACTCCCAAGGTCATACAACCGGGGGATTTTGAATCCCCTGCGTCTACCAATTCCGCCACGCCCCCGTGGTCGCTTGGAGACCGGCATATTACTGACAATCTCTTTGACGTCAACTTGAATTCATTCCCTTCGATTGCCCGGTGTGTCTTTGCCTGCTAAAAGCTTTTCCGACACAAACCTGCGCGAAGGAACCTCAGGCCGTGCTGCAACGACTTTACGACTGGACCATGGAACTGGCCGCACGGCCCCATGCGTTGTTTTTTTTGGCCGTCATCGCCTTCGCCGAATCGTCCTTTTTCCCGATTCCGCCTGACGTTTTGCTGATCCCGATGGTTTTGGCGGCGCGCGACAAATGGTTCGCCATGGCGCTGGCCTGCACCGTTGCCTCGGCGTTCGGCGGTCTGGCGGGCTATGGCATCGGTTGGGGGCTTTACGAATCGGTCGGCAAGCCGGTTCTTGAATTTTATGGCTACCTGGACAAGTTCGCCACCTTCCAAGGCTACTATAACGAATGGGGCGCCTGGATCGTCGGCGGCGCCGGGTTCACGCCCTTCCCCTACAAAGTCATCACCATCGCCAGCGGCGTCACCGGGCTCGACCTGACCGTCTTTACCATCGCCTCCGTTCTGTCGCGTGGCGCACGGTTCTTCCTGGTCGCCTATCTGCTCTACCGTTTCGGCGAACCGATCCGCAATTTCATCGAGAAAAATCTCGGCCTGCTCGCCACCCTTTTCTTCTTAGGCTTGTTCGGCGGGTTCGCCGCCATCAAGTTCATCGGCCATTGATTTAGGAGCTCGGCAAATGATCGCCAAACCGCCTCTTTTCAGCGCTTGGCGCACCTTCATCCCGGCGGCCATCCTTGTTCTGTGCATCGGCGCCCTGGGCACCGCCTATACGGCGCAATACGGCTTCGGCCTGGAACCCTGCGAACTGTGCCTTTGGCAGCGCGGACCGTACGCCATTGCCGGTTTGCTGGCCATGGCGGCGTTGCAGATGAAGGGATCGCCCAGCATTGTTCTTCCGGTCACCCTTTGCGGCATCGCCTTCTTGGTTGAGGCGGGCTTGGCCTTTCACCATGTAGGGGTCGAACAGCATTGGTGGACGGCCTTTACCGCCTGCACCGGCGATATCGCCACGGGACTGAGCCTAGAAGATTTGAAAGCCCAACTCATGGCGGCTCAACCCAAGGCCTGCGACGAGATCACCTGGACGGTTTTCGGCCTGTCGATTACCGTCTACAATGTTCTCGTCGGCCTGCTTGCCGCCATTTTCTGTTTTGCCGGAGTAAAGCTTATTCGCGAGGAAACCCCCGATAGGCACCCCCCTCATTGATTGCGTTAAAATTTCCTGTACACTGAAAGCAAGAAAAACGACGGTGTACAGGGAGGACGATTGATGCAGGAAAAAGAAACGGCACTTCCTCAAGGGAAGACCATTGCAGACGAAATTGCCGGTCAACTGGCCGAGAAGCTATTCGCAGCCACTGAAATTCCTGAAGGCGCAAACCGGCAGGACTGCCAAGATTCGTTTACCTGCGGCAGCTATACCTGCCAACAGACGACTCACGACTGCCCGGATGATTTTTATTGCACATCAACTTTTACCGACGATCAGTGCAACGATCATTTTAAATGCGGATCGAATACCGAGTTCAAATGCTCCGGTACTTACAATGAGTAGTCCGTTCCAAGACTTGTAAATGCCGGATACCGCCAACTATCAAGTTCCCGACTGGCTTGCCGAAGTCCTTGCCTCCAGTTCACCGGATATAAAGGCGGCTATTGGCCGTTTGGCGGACGAGTACGGTTGCGCCAAATCAGAAGCGCGGAAGCTCTTCTACGATGTAACGCTTTCGCTCAACAAGCGGTTCTTTCCGCCGCTGTCGAAAATGGAACTAACGGTGACGGAGCAGTGCAATCTTGCCTGCACCTATTGCTTTGAAACCGGCATGAAAAGCCCCAAACGGATGGGCGCTTCCACCGCTAAAAAAGCCGTCGACCTTCTATTTGACCACGCAAAAGATGGAGCAGACCTGTTCATCACCTTTTTCGGCGGCGAACCCCTTCTCAACATGCCGGTCGTCGAAGAGACGGTCGCCTATTCAAATAAGCGTGGGAACAAGACGGGGCACCGGCTAAACTTTCAAATGACGTCCAACGGCACACTCATCGATGATAGTTTGGCAAAACACCTTTCCGGTTTAGGAATCCGCGTTCTCGTCAGTCTCGACGGCATGGGCCCAACCAATGACGAGAACCGCCGGTATAAATCAGGCAAAGGTAGTTTTGACGAAATAGCAAAAGGCATCCAGGCGCTTAAACCTCACCAACCGTGGATTGGGGTGAAAATGACGGTAACTCCGTCAAACGCTCTGGAGCTGTTTGAAAATGTCATGGGGTTGAGAGACCTGGGCATCAATCAGTTCATCATTGGACACGCAACCGGGATGAACTGGTCTATCGACAAACAAGACGTATTTGAACGGCAACTAAGTCAATTGAAGACCTGGTACCTGAAGTCGAAACCGGAAAACTTCAGGATCGCTGAATTCGACGAACCGGACGAAAAACAGGGTTTCTTCGGTTGCTCAGCCGCCCGCAGCACCATCGCCGTCTCGGTCGATGGCGCTGTTTCTCCTTGCTCTAAAATTTTGGGAATCGAAAGTGAGCGGCTGATTGCCAAATTGGGTTCCGTTGACGAGGGGCTCTATTGCCTCGCCAATCGGCGGGATGTTCTGTCATGCGCTCAGCTCGCTGAATCCTGCCGGGAAATCGGCATCGCCGATACCTACAGAGGGGGCTGTGTCGCCTCAAATTACACCGATACGGGCGACCTTTTCTCCCCTTCCATGGCGGACTATGAAATTTCGCAGGTCTGGGCCCGCGTTGGCGCCATTAACTAGACACGAATTGAGAAAACCGGCTGGAAACGGAAAGCTGGCGGAATTAAGTTAAGACTATGCAATCTCAAACGGACAATGGCCCGAAATATCTTCCCGGTGATCCGCGCCCCGAACAGCGGGTCGAGCGCATGTTGCGCGTCGATCATGCGGGCGAATTCGGCGCGGTGCGGATTTACTCCGGGCAAAAAGCCGTTCTCGGCAAAAGCAAGAAAACCGGAGCTTTATTGGCTCACATGCTGGAACAGGAACAGGTCCATCTCAAGACCTTCGAAGGCCTCATTAAGAAACGCGGCGCGCGGCCGACAGCGCTCATGCCGCTGTGGCACGTTGCCGGGTGGGCGTTAGGCGCGGGAACGGCGGCGCTTGGCGAAAAGGCCGCCATGGCCTGCACGGTCGCCGTGGAGGAAGTCATCGACGAGCATTACGCCGATCAGATTGAGGCGCTCGGGAATGACGAGCCGGAACTCGCCGAAACCTTTGAGAAATTCCGCCAGGAAGAACTGGAACACCGGGACATCGGCCTCGAACACGGGGCCGAGAAGACCATCGGCTATGCGCCCTTAACTGGCCTCATCAAAAACGGCTCGCGCCTCGCGATCTGGCTTTCCGAGCGTTTCTAGTACGTAGAGTTGCCCCTCCCCACCCGTGTTCTTTGGTGCGATCGGGTATTCCGTGCGCGGCGGCAGCCGGTGCACGAGAGTCGCCAAGGCCACGAGCAAAACGCTGCCTGCCAGAATAGGCGTCCATAAAAACATCCAGGTGGGATCACTCAAGAAGATCACGATGGGGTCCGCCCCCGCCGGAGGGTGGGTTAAGCGCATGAGCGCCATGGCGAACATCGCCACACCGACGGTCAAGGCGATGGCCCACCACTCGGGCGGTAGGACGCTTTTGAGGGCCAAGGCCAGTAAAGACGCTAGAAAGTGCCCCCCAATGACGTTGGCGGGCTGGGCCATGGGGCTGTCGGGGACGCCGAACAGCAAAACCGCCGTTGCGCCAAAAGGCGCAATCAATAAGGCTGAGTCGGATACATCGCCCAGAAAGGCGACTATCCCAATCCCCAAGGCGCCGCCAATTCCAATTTTCAGCCAGGACCAGGCGTCCTGAGCCGGTTGGTGGCGGTGAAAAAACCGTCGCGGCATTTTTATTAGTTTTCTCTAAAGTTCCTATCTTCAGGCCTAGGTTTAGAAAAATTCCACCCGCTTCCGCAATTGGGGCAAACCCTGATAAGGCCTGACGAACACCCTTCAAAAACCGCAAAAAATGGCCTGAAACCAAGGGATTTAAAGCATCAAACTACTTCGGACGATCTTTGGCCTGACGGCGGAATTTCATGAAGCTCGATAAAATACCGCGGAATGTTTTCACTTCCTGTTCGGTCAACTGGGCGCGCTGGAACATGTTGCGCAGGTTCTGCTTCATGGTCGGAACTTTTTCCGGCGGGAAGTAGAAGCCGGTTGTGGTGAGGCAATCGTCAAGATGCTCGAAGAATCCGACCAGTTCCTGCTTGGTCGCCTGGCGGGTTTCGCCTTTTACCCCCATGCGAAGCTCCGGGGCGTCCACCTGGGTTTGGTACCACTCGTAGCCCATAATCAGAACCGCCTGGGCGAGATTGAGCGACAGGTATCCCGGATTGAGCGGCACCATCACCGTGGTGTCGGATAAAACGATATCGTCGTTATGCAGTCCTCGCGATTCGCGTCCGAACAGAATGCCCGCCTTGCCACCGCCCTGCGCCTGCCCGGCCATCATGTCGGCCGCCTTGCGCGGCGTGACGACCGGCTTGTTCATGTCGCGTCCACGGGCCGTCGTGGCGAAAACATGATTAAGATCGGCAAGCGCCTCTTCGGTGGTGTCGAAAACCTTCAGGTTGTTCAAAACCACGTCCGATCCGGCAGCGGCTTTTTCGGCCTTTTCATAGGACCAACCGTCCCGCGGATTAACCAGCCGAAGGTCGTTCAGGCCGCAATTAAGCATGGCCCGCGAGACCATTCCGATGTTTTCACCCAGTTGCGGTTTTACGAGAATAATCGCCGGACCGCCGACGCAATAGTCGGCGGCAGAGGATTTAGGTAGTCTATCGTCTCCCGACATCAGCCTGCATCAATGTCGTTTCGGGCCAACTCATTGCGGTAGAGCTTGTAGACAAGGCTATCCCGCAAGGCTTCGTAGGACGCATCGATCACGTTGGTCGAAAGCCCAACGGTGCTCCACCGGTGTCCGTGGCCGTCATCTGTTTCAATCATCACGCGGGTCAGCGCACCCGTCCCTTGGTTCGGGGTTAGAATGCGGACCTTGTAGTCGATCAGATGCAGGCTCTCAAGCACGGGATAGACCGGCGTCAAAACCTTGCGCAGCGCCATATCGAGGGCGTTCACCGGACCGTTTCCTTCAGCAACGGTCATATATTCTTCCTCACCGACCGCCAGCTTGACCGTCGCTTCGGAAAGCGTGATCAGGTCGCCTTTGGCGTTCCACCGCCGCTCGTCAATCACCCGGAAAGCCGAAAGCCTGAAATACTCGGGCACTTCCTCAAGCACCTGACGGGCCAACAGCTCAAAGCTGGCCTCGGCGCCGTCGTAAGCATAGCCGTCGTGTTCACGCTCTTTAACCAACTCGACGAGGCGGTTGACCTTCGGGCCGAGTTTCTCACTGTCCAAACCGTCGATTTCGATCCCGATTTCCCTAAATCGGGCCAGAATATTGGACCGGCCCGCCTGATCTGAAACCACGATGGTCCGGTGATTGCCGACCAGTTCCGGCACGATGTGTTCGTAACACTTCGGGTCTTTTTCGACAGCGGAGACATGCAGGCCTCCTTTGTGCGCGAAGGCCGATTCGCCGACATAGGCCGCCCCCCGGTTAGGCGAGCGGTTCAGCCTTTCGTCCAACACCCGCGACACATGGGTCAGTTGGGTAAGATCGTTGTGCGAAATGCCCGTATCGAAACCCATTTTGAGCATCAATGACGGGATGATCGAAATCAGATTGGCGTTTCCACACCTCTCACCCAAACCGTTCAGCGTTCCCTGGACCTGCCGCACGCCGGCGCGCACCGCAGCCAAAGAGTTGGCCACCGCATTGCCCGTGTCGTCATGACAATGGATGCCGAGATGCGACCCTGGGACGTGCTTGGTCACCTCATTGACGATCATTTCAATCTCATCGGGCAAGGTGCCGCCGTTGGTGTCGCAAAGAACGCACCAGCGCGCGCCCGCTTCGTAGGCTGCCTTGACGCACGACAGCGCATAGTCCGGGTTGGACTTGTAGCCGTCAAAAAAGTGTTCGGCGTCGTACATGACTTCGCCGACTTTACCCTTCACGTACTCGATGCTCTCGGCAATCATTTTGACGTTCTCGTCAAGCTCGATACCGAGCGCCACTTCCACCTGAAAATCCCAGGACTTGCCGACCATGGTCACGATATCGGCTTTGTTTTGATAGAGCACGGAGACGCCCGGATCGTTTGATGCGCTGCGTCCGGCGCGGCGGGTCATGCCGAACGCCGTCAATTGCGCCCGGTGAAATTTGGGTGGATTTTCAAAGAACGCGTCATCGGTCGGGTTGGCGCCGGGCCAACCGCCTTCAATATAGTCAATGCCCAAGCGGTCGAGTTCGATAGCAATAGCGGTCTTGTCCGCCACGCTGAAATTAACACCCTGCGTCTGCGCGCCGTCGCGCAGCGTACTGTCGTAAAGATAAACTCGCTTGTCGTCGCTCATGGCTTTTTGCCTACAATTTCAAAAATAGTCGTCAAAGAGCAGATCGTATTTATATTGAACCACTTCGTGGTGAGATATGAATGCGTGAATCTGCTCGTCTTCAATGTGTTGAGGGCGATTCACGACTTCATCAGGATCGCAAAGCGATTCAGAAGAAGCCGATCGCGCTCAAGGAGCGCAGAGAATGCCCAATTTGACCCGGCGGCTCAAGGAAATGCTTCGTTTAGTAGGTGACTTTCCTGGAGTGCGATCAGATTGGGCTTACGCAATTTAGCGTAAACCTAATCCGTGAATTGCTCTCTACATTATTGATAGGGGCGGATTCACGCTTTACGTGGAATCACTTAGATGTGATTCCACGTAAAGCGATCCGACCCTAGACGGAATTCCAATTCACATTTTCCTGTTGGGAAAATGCACAGGATTGTCTTTAATAGTCCTAGGGTTTGAATAAGTTGGTTTTTCCGGTTAAACCCCAGGAAATGGAACCGTTGAAAATAAGCTATTAACAAGCATGCCTATCACTGTCGAAGACCCCAAATATCTGGAATACAAAGAAAAAGTTGCAGGGACCAACATCAACGAGCAAACCCTGCTGGCGACGGACTACCTGAACCACTTCAACGAAATCATCATGATTTTGGAAATGGTGCCGATGATGCCCGAGGTCTTCGAGGATGCCGAGGCCTGGGAACCCAAGTCCTACAAGCAACATTTCATCGACAGCACCGTGGCCGACAAGGACCTAGCGGTCGAGGCTTACGACTATGTGCCGGATAAGTACAAACAGCCGTTTGAAGAGATCGTCGACCGGATCAACCGGTTGATTAATAACGCTCTATCAAAAGGCCGGGTCCTGATCGACCATGGCGATACCGAGAAGCTTACCGTCCTGATGACCGAATCAAGCCGCGCCGTTCAAAAGCTGGAAGACATGGCGGGCGCCATCATTCACGGCAGCGAAAAAACCATGTTCCAGCAAGAAATCGATATGGTTCTGGAAGACTGAGATCGCCCCTAAGCGTTGCCGGTCCCGGTGCCGTGGTCGGGCGAAAGCTTGCCACCCGTCTTTTTTATAAGTTCGTCGAAATCGTCAGCCGTCACCGGTTTGCTGAAGAAATATCCCTGACCGATTTCGCAATCGAGCGCGTTCAAGAACATGACCTGCTGGCTGTCTTCCAGCCCTTCCGCGACGGTTTTAAGGCCGAGGCTCTTTGCCAGACCGATGATCGCCCTTGTAATCGCCATGGCGTTAGAATCGTCGGGAATATCCAAAACGAACGATCGATCGACCTTAAGCGAATCGATGGGGAATTGACGCAGGTAACTGAGCGAAGAATATCCGGTGCCGAAGTCGTCGACCGAAACCTCGATGCCTGTTTCTTTCAAACAGATCAAAGACTCTCTGGCGCTCGCCGGGTCGTCCACCAAAATGCTCTCGGTCAGTTCAAGTTCCAATAGGTGTGGCGGGAGACCTATTTCTTTCAAAATCGATCCTACCGTTTGGGCCAAGTTATGGCTCTTGAATTGACGGGCCGAAACGTTGACCGCAACCCGAAGGTCCTTATTGCCGGCGGCCTGCCATTTCATCGCCTGGCGGCAGGCCTCGCGCAAGACCCATTCGCCGATGGGAATAATCAGACCGGTTTCTTCGGCGACGGGAATAAACTCATCGGGCCCGACAAAGCCCAACTCTTTATTCCGCCACCGCAACAGCGCTTCGCATCCGACGATGCGATGCGTGCGCAAGCTCACCTGTGGCTGGAAGTGCAGCTCAAGTTCATTCTTTTCAATCGCAAGCCTCAGCGCCGTTTCAACCTGCATACGGCGGACCGCGGAAGCGCTTAAATGCTCGGAGTAGACCTGGAAGGTGTTGCGCCCCAGTTTTTTGGCATGCGCATGAGCCATATCGGCGTTTTTGAACAGGTCGTCGATATTGTCGGCGTTTTCCGGATAGAGGATCGCCCCAATGGTTCCCGAAGTGAAAATCTGCTTCCCGTCGACTTCAAACGGCTTGGCCAATGCATCGAGAACTTTGTTGCCGATCTCTTCGACAAACGAGATATCCTTCAAGTCTTCCAGAATAATGGTGAATTCATCGGCGCTGAGCCGTGCGACCGTGTCGCCCTTTCGAACGCAATTGCACATTCGTTCGCCGGCGGCCTGAAGCACTCTGTCGCCAACGGCGTGCCCCATCGCGTCGTTGACCCGTTTAAACTGATCGAGATCGACAAAAAGAATGGCCGCATGGGTGCCGTTCTCGTCGGCTCTTGAAATCGCCTGTTCCAGCCGCACCTGAAACAAAGCCCGGTTGGGCAAACCGGTCAGGGGGTCCCGAGTCGCCAAGAATTGCAATCGTTCTTCCGAGCGCTTGCGCTGCGTAATGTCGCGAACCACCGTAATATAAATACGGCCTTGTCCCGTATCGAGCGTACTGACCGATATTTCGGCAGGAAAAATAGAGCCGTCTTTCCGGCGCGCCTGATAATCCTCTTCGATCAACCCAACGCCATCGCTGGTGATCTTTGCCGCACGCTTCATGGTCGCCATGGGATCGTCACTCAAGTGAGGCGGCATCAGGAGCCCAATCGATTGCCCGACGATTTCATCAACAGAGTAGCCAAAAATTCCTTCGGCGGAGGTGTTAAACGACTCCACGATCCCATTTTCATTGCAGGAGATAATGGCGTCGGCCACCGTATCCATAATTTGGCGCAACCGTTGTTCGCGAGAAACGACGGCCTCACTGGCCTTTTTGATGCTGGTCACATCCCGGGCCACCAACATCACCGCCTGCCGCTCGCCCCGCAAATGATAGGGGATCGCCGACATCTCCACATCGATAACCCGCTGTTTGGCGTCGAGGAACTTGCAGGGAACCTTATGCCCCTCCTCGGCTAACGTTTCCATTCCCTCCTCAACCAACTGCCGGTAATCGGGATGGATGAAATCGGCGATTAAACGGCCTTCCAGTTTTTCGACCGGCCAGACCTTGAGCATGCTGGCGCCTGCCGGGTTGATCATTTCAATCACCCCGTCCCGGCAGATACTCATCAAGTCCGGCGCCAGTTCGATGATCGAGCGGTACTCCCGGCCTTCCTTGACGATATCCTTGACCATTTCCTGCTCAAGCAAACCATCGACGGTCTTGAGCATTTGGCGCCCCGAGCGGGCGATATCGTTGACGTAATCCTTGTATTGCGGCACGCCAAGCGGCCCGAAAATTTCGCCGGAAATCATGTCGGCGAACCCGATGACCGTGTTGAGCGGTGTGCGAAGCTCATAAGATAGGGCCGAAAAAACGCGCTTATTGGACGACTTGAGGTCTTCGAGCTCGCCGGTCAGATCCTTATTTTTCAAGTTGAACCGGCGTGTTGCGCTGGCATCCATCAGCACCAAAAGAACCGTATCCCGGTCATATGGGCGGGCGAGAACATGGAGCCAATCCTCGCCATCCTTCAGTTCGCAGCGCTCGAAGCTGTCGAATATTTCGCCGTTGTCGGCTACCTGAACCAAGTCGACGGCCAGTTGGGCCGCCAAATCTTCCGGAAAAAGATCGGAAACGGATTGCCCGGTTAAGTCGGCGATTTTCGACCCAACCAAATTTTCACCGGAGAGACTCGCGGTTTTACAAACAAAGCCCTCGGCCTTGCCGTCCGCGCCGCGCAACACGTCCAACACCAGAATGCCGTCTCTAGCGTCGTCCATCAATGCGTTGAAATAGGTTCTGTCCCTCTGCACGCCGTCCATTATATCCTTTCCGGTTCACCGGTTTTTGGATTGGCATCGGTCACCAAAATGGTGCAACCGATGCGGGGTGGCGACTCTACGTTCTGACTAACGCAGCGTCAAATTTGGTCGACGCGATAGATTAATTGATTAACTTCTCTTCCACGTGGTCCCCTGCGGACCGTCTTCAAGCAAAATGCCGTTTGAGGCCAATTCGTCTCTGATCCGGTCCGCCTCGGCGAAATCCCGGTTTTTGCGCGCCGCGTTCCGTTGCTCGATCATCGCATCTATCGCCGCATCGTCCAAACCGCCTGCGCCTTCCGGGCTCCATTTGAACCAAGCTTCCGGTTCCTGCTGCAAAAGCCCTAAAAGTTTCGCCGACTTGAGCAACGACGCCTTTGCCGAGCGGCGCTTTTGCGGATCGGCTTCCGTATTGAGGGCACTGGCCAACCCATGCAAGCGCGACAAGGCCTCCGATGTATTGAGATCGTCACACAGCGCTTCTAAAACTGCCGTGTCGCTCCCTTCTTCCGCCGTCACGTCTATATCCGATGCGTTTTTTAAGGCCGTGTAAAAGCGATCCAAGGCATTGCGTGCCTGTGCGATGCCTTCTTTGGTGAAATCGAGCGGTTTGCGGTAGTGGGTTTGCAATAGCTCAAGCCGGATGGCTTCGCCGGGAAACTCTTTCAACAAGTCATGAACCGTGTAGAAATTGCCCAGGGATTTGGACATTTTCTCGCCTTCGACCATCAGGTAGCCGTTGTGCATCCAATACTTGGCCATGATGTCGGTACCGTGGGCGCAGCGGCTCTGGGCGATTTCGTTTTCATGGTGCGGGAAGACCAAGTCCACGCCGCCGCCATGAACGTCGAAGCGTTGCCCAAGGTATTCGGCACTCATTGCCGAGCATTCGATGTGCCATCCGGGTCGCCCCCGGCCCCAAGGACTATCCCATCCCGGCGTGGCGTCGTCCGAAGGCTTCCATAAAACGAAGTCCCCGGCATCCTTTTTGTAAGGTGCGACTTCCACACGAGCCCCGGCGATCATATCGTCGCGGTCCCGCCGCGACAGGCGGCCGTAGTCGTTCATCGACGGAACATTGAAAAGCACATGCCCGTCGGCTTCGTAAGCATGCCCCTTTTCAATCAGGGTCGAAATCATCTCGATCATTTGATCGATATGGTCCGTCGCCCGCGGCTCCACATCGGGCGCCAAGGCGTTCAACGCTCCCATATCGTCATGAAACGCTTGGGCCGTGCGCTCGGTGATTGACCGGATATCCTCGCCGCTCTCCTTTGAGGCAGCGTTTATCTTGTCATCAACGTCGGTGATATTCCGCGCATAGGTCACTTTGGGATAGAGCCGCCGCAAAACTCTGGCGAAAACATCGAAAACGACGACCGGCCGGGCGTTGCCGATATGGGCAAAGTCATAGACCGTCGGGCCGCAAACGTACATGCGCACATGACTAGGATCGAGAGGTTCGAACTTCTCTTTCGCCCGCGTCAGGGTGTTGTGGATGTAAAGCGTCGCGTCCATAAATACTCTCTTGCGGTTAGATCAGGTTGGTAAACCCGTTGGTGATGGGATAGCGGCGGTCGCGGCCAAACGCCCGGAAAGTCAACTTTACGCCGGGTGGCGCTTGGCGTCTTTTGTACTCAGTGCGGTCGAGTAGCCGCCATACCCGGCGGACGATTTCCCGGTCATAACCGTCGGCGACGACCTCGTCGACCGACTTTTCCTCTTCGACCAACGCGGCCAAAACGGCATCCAGAATTTCGTAAGGCGGCAGTGAATCTTCGTCTTTCTGATTGGGCTTCAATTCGGCCGACGGCGGTTTGGTAATCACACGCTCCGGCATCACCGGCCCCGAAGGCCCAAGCCCGCCCGTCGGTTTATGGGCGTTGCGCCATTTACACAGGGCGAATACCTGCATTTTGTAGACGTCCTTCAGCACCGAATATCCGCCGCACATATCGCCGTAAAGGGTTGCGTAGCCCACCGACATTTCCGACTTATTGCCGGTGGTGAGCAGCATGGAGCCGAACTTATTGGACATCGCCATCAACAACAGACCGCGTGAGCGCGATTGAATGTTCTCTTCCGTTACGCCGGTGCCCGTCCCTTCGAACAGCGGCGACAGCATCTGATTGAACGCCGCCATCGCCGGTTCGATGGAAACGCTATCGAGTCCGCATCCCAACAGGCGGGCGCAGGCCTCTGCATCCTCCAGGCTTTCCCTTGAGGTATAGGGCGACGGCATCATGACGCAATGCACTTTGTCCGCCCCCAGAGCATCCACCGCCACAGCCGCCGAAAGCGCGCTGTCTATGCCGCCCGAGAGACCGAGGATAACGCCGGGAAACCCGTTTTTCCCCACATAGTCTCTCAGCCCGATCATCATGGCGTTGTACATGGCTTCAAGCCCCAGCGGATGAAATTCCACCCGCCCCGGCTCGCAGGTCCATCCCGCTTGTGCCTTGTGCCAACGGGTGATCTCGAAATCTTCCCGCCACGACGCCATTTGAACGGCTTCTCCGGCCTCGTTGTCCAAAACGAACGATCCGCCATCGAACGCCAGTTCATCCTGGCCGCCAACCTGATTCACGTAGATGAGCGGCAGCCCGGTCTCGTCAACCCGGTTTTTCGCTAGATTGCGCCGACGGTCGGACTTCTCGATTTCAAACGGCGAACCGTTAATCACGATAAGCAGTTCCGCCCCTTCGTCGGCCATTTTTTTCGCCAAGCCCGGCTTCCACATGTCCTCACAGATCAAACATCCCAGTTTGACGCCATGAAAGTCGATGGGGCGATTGCCGGTTCCCGGCTCGAAAACCCGTTTTTCGTCGAACACGCCGTAGTTCGGCAAATCGGTTTTAAGCCGCACCTCGGCGACTTTTCCGCCGTCGAGCAACAGCGCGGCATTGTAGAGTTCGCCATCAACCCGCCATGGCGTTCCGATCAACAGGGCCGGACCGCCGTTGGCCGTACTTTTCGCCAACTCGGCGACGCCTGCTTCGATGCGGTTCTGGAATACCGGTTTGCGCACCAAATCTTCCGGCGGATACCCCGACGTCACCAACTCGCTAAAAACGATCAGGTCGGCGGACTTGGCCTTGTCGCACGCCGTTCGGATGCGGTTAAAGTTACCGTCAATATCGCCGACGCAAGGATTGATCTGGGCCAAGGCAATAGCCAGGCTGTCTGTCATGCCCTATCCCTCGCGGCCTGTTGCTGAAATGCGTGTCATGGGTGACGGCTTGTCTTGATGCTGGAGTTTCCAACTTTTACGGAGCGACGGCAGGCATCGCAAGGAAAATTCTTTTGGCGGCTAGAGCGCGATCGACTTAATCTTAATCGCTTTGCGATCCTGATTAAGTCGTGAATCGCCCTCTACACATTAAGAACGAGCAGATTCACGCATTCATATTTCACCACGAAGTGGTTCAATATAAATACGATCTGCTCTAAATCGTGCAATTCAATCAATCGAAGGCATTACAAGGCAACTCGACGGTAAATTTACTGCCATAGCCTTCCCGGCTTTCGATTTGGATCGTTCCCTTCATCAATTCAACCAACCGGCTTGATATGGACAAGCCCAACCCGGTGCCCATTTTTTTACGGGTTTCTGAAGAATCGATTTGGCTGAAATCCGAAAACAGCACATCAATTTTGTCTGCGGGGATGCCAATCCCCGTATCGCTGACCTCAATCACAACCCAACGGCCCGCCCCGGTTTCGCGGATAAATGCGGCCAGTGTCACCACCCCGTTTTCGGTAAATTTGCAGGCGTTGCTCAAAAGATTGAGCAGAACCTGACGCAGCCGGATGGGATCGGTCCGAAGTGATCCTATATTTTGCTCAACGTTGACATCCAGGCGATTTCCATTTTTCTCGGCAAGTGACGCAATCGTCTCCGTCGCATGCTCAATCAGCGGCGCCAGACGCGTATTGTCCAAAGACAGCTCCATGCGGCCCGCTTCGATTTTGGAAAGGTCGAGGATGTCGTTAATCAGGTCCAATAGATGTTGCCCCGCCCGGTGAACCCGCTTCAACGGCTCGACATAATCGCCATCGTTAAATTCCACCGCATCTTCGTAAAGCATTTCCGACAACCCGATGATCGAATTGAGCGGGGTTCGCAACTCGTGGCTCATTTTCGCCAGAAAATCGCTCTTCGCCGCATTGGCTTTGTCGGCCACCTCTTTGGCCGCTTCCAATTCACGGGTCCGCTCATCGACCAGTTCTTTCAGGTGATCGCGGTGACGTTCCAACTCCTCCTCGGCCTTTTTACGCTCGGTTACATCGCGGCCGACGCCCCGGTAGCCCATATATTCGCCGGTTATTTTGAAGCGGGGTAGACCGCTAAAGGAAATGAACCTTATTTCGCCGTCGGGCCGCCGCCATTCCATTTCGAAATCGGAAAAAGATTTCCTCTCTTTAATCAAACGGAGAAACGACTGCCAATCCGGACGGTCTTCTTTTTGGTAGTGACGAAAAATGCCGTTGTGATCTCTACCGACGATATCGGTCGGCTTGATGCCCATGATGTCGACGACTTCTTTCGAGACGTAGGAGAAACGGTAGTCCTCCCCCATTTCCCAGAATCCGTCCGACGCCGATTCGGCGAAATGTCTGAAGCGTTCCTCGCTTTCACGGACATGCTCTAAAAGCTGGTTGGCTTTGGCGCGGGCCGCATTGAGAGCGCCAACCATCTGATCGATCTCGCTCTGGCCGCTGAACAGCCGACCGCTATCGTCAAAGGTGATCGTTGCATACTGTTGTTTGCCGATGTTTTCCGAAAGCTGTCTGGTGATGACGTTCAACGGCCGGACGATCAGATTACGCAGCACCAGAAAAATTGCGATGGCGCTGACCGCCGCAGAAAGCAAAACCCCAGCAACGACACGCGCCGCTTGCCCATAAATTCTGTCGAAAAAGACATCTTCGTCGACATAGATACGCAAGGTTCCAACCTCGACCTTCGACCGGGCGCCGCGTTGACTATGAACCAGCTTGATTTCCCGGTAGGGCCGCTCGGCGGCAATCGGCGCCCCGGCATGGACATAAAAATCATCAACCCCGGCGATCGAAACCGACCTTATCGCATCGATTTTCGCCATCCCTTCGATACTCAGTTGGACGCCCTCTCGGTCGTATGCCCAAAGCATCTGAGAAAGGCTACTGGCATTGGAATGCACGACATCGTTCAAGGTTGACGCAAGCGCCTTCTCCCACTCGTCGCTTTGCTTGAGCGCCAAGCCAACGGCAAAAATCAAACCGATTCCGATACTGACCGAAAAGGTAACGATCGGCAGTATCAGCGACAGCCGGCCCAATTTGCCTGATTCCCGTCGATGGCCCTGTGGTCCCGGCAAGAAAGCTCCTTCCCACGCTTGTTTGTTCTTATTGATATCTATAGTGCCAAATCGCCTAACAAAAACCAATGAATCAAAGGATATATTACTGAGGCGCTTTCCAGAATTCTTGATTAAAAGGTCAATGGCCCATTAACGGTTTCACTATTAGACTAGCGGCAAAATTTGGGTGAGGGACCGCCTTTCATGAACGTCGAAGAGAACGAAAACGAAGGGGATCAAAACGGCAATTCCGGCAAAAACGGGCAGTTTAAAATGGGTCCGAGCCCGGAAGATCAAAGCCGGGCGCTTGCCGAAACCGTTGTCGAATCCCTGATCGACCGCCTTAAAGCCGAAGCGCGCAAACGAGGCGGCACCTTGTCGCTCGACGACATTGAAGATCTCTCAGCAGAGATGGAACAGAAAACGGAAGCGCTACAGGTTGTTTTTCAGCATTCGTTTGAAGAATACGTTCAATCCCGCGAGCGCGCCACTTGGGCCAAAGCCCGGCGTTTCCCCTTCGACCGCGTGATGGTCCAAAAATTCGTCAAACTGTTTCCCGACCAAGGCAATTTGACGCTTGAGGAGGGCGGCCTGTCCCGCCGGGTGTTGCCGGGGTTCTTCCTGGCGATTAACAAGATGATCGGCGCCGGGCAGGTGGATGATTTCCAAAAACGCATGCAGGTGGTCGTCGACCGTTATCCGTCTCCCGACGGCAGCGGCGATGCGGACTGGTACAAAGTTTACCAGGACCCCGACGCGATTGACTTATTGAACGAAGGGCTCATCGCCATGACGCCCCATTTCGACAACGTCGACCGGCGAAGCCGCTGGTTCTGTCATGTGGTCAATACGGCATTGGCGCCGGCTCACGACGACGCCCCGAGAGAGGAACATGAATGGCAAATGAACGACCGCGCCTTCGCCAACATGTTCGAAGCCTTGTTCGAGCCATTGCATCCGCTCGTCGGCAACCCGGAAAGCCGGATTAAACTAAACGATACATTCGGCGCGGAAACGGCGGGCAACATCAAGCTGGCGCTCACCGAATTGGCGATGTTCAAAGCCCGGCATTCATAAACCTAGTCGCGCTTCAAAAGAAACTCACGGCCCAGCTTGATGGCGGCGACGCCGTCGTAGGAAACGATATCGGCGGTCGCGTAGGTTTCGGACCATTTTTCCGGCAGATAGGACCCGGTGCCGATCACGTCAATCGGCGCCTTCACGTCGGCCATGACCTTGCATTTGTGGACATTGAAGCCCGAGGAGGCGACGATTTTGACCTTCTGGAACCCTGCCGCGTCGAGCTTTTCCCTCAGGTTAAAAATCGCGGCGGCGGAAACGCCGGTGCCGACCAGATAGCGCAGCTCCGCTTCATTTCTGTACCGCCGGACCGCCAGCGGAACGTGCCGCTCCAATACGGCGTAGGAGGCTTGCGGGTCCAGCCCCTCGGCAAACCGGCCGCCATGGGTGTCGATACGGACCGACAACATGCCTTTTTCGACCAGTTCGGGGAACCGTTCGGCGACAGCCAAGGAATCCGTTGTTTCTTTTCCGTAGTAATCGACCAGAACCGCTAAAGGATCGTCCGGATAGGTTTCATAGAGCATTTCCGCCGCACGGAGCGTCGACCCGGCATAGCCGATCAGCCCATGCGGCATGGTGCCGAGCCCCCGCTTCTGACCGAAATAGTGGGCCGTAGCGTCCGTCGCATTGCCGACGAACCCGGTCGCCCCCACTTGGCGTTTGGCCGCTTCCGAACCGACGGAGGCAGCATAAGCCATGATTTCGGCCATTTCCGTGCCCGCGCAGTGTCGCCCATCCATTGCGAGAAAGGCGACGTTCGGAAGGTCCATACACATGGTGTAGGCGTTATACGCCGCCACGCAGGCCGGGCCGATTTTCTGCAACACCAGGGTTTCAAGATCGACAAGGTGGACGAAGGAACCGCTGAGGTACATCAAAGGCTCGCCCGCCCCGGCCCAACTGCCTTCTGAGTAGTTCAACTCAATATCGAAGGCGACGCCGCGTTCTTTTGAAACCGCCTCCAACCAGTCGACCGCCAGCCGAGGCGCGAAGATCACCGGACGGCGCATAAAAATGGCGTAGGTGACCCGCTTATCGCCGAATTTGGCGACGGCGTCTTTGGTTTTCAGGAAATAGCGGTCGGACCAGCGCGCGGCGTCGTCGCCCAACTTTAACGGCGTCACGCTCTGGTTTTTTTTACCCGTCATGGCTTTGGCCCGGCGGAAAGATTACGACGCGGCGGCCTGAGCCAATTGGTCGCGCTCTTGCTTGAGGGCTTCGGCGATGAGGAAGGCCAGTTCCAACGACTGCTCCGCGTTGAGACGCGGGTCGCAGTGGGTGTGGTAGCGGTCCCCGAGGCTGGCTTCGGTCACCGGACGCGATCCACCGACACATTCGGTGACGTTCTGCCCGGTCATTTCGAAATGAACGCCGCCCGCATGAGTGCCTTCGGCGCGGTGAACCGCAAAGAAGTCCTTCACTTCCGCCAAAACCTTGTCCACGTGCCGGGTTTTAAAGCCCGACTCGCTCGATACCGTATTGCCGTGCATCGGGTCGCAGGCCCAAACGACGTGGCGGCCTTCTTTCTGCACCTTACGGATCAGCGCCGGAAGGTGATCGCCGACTTTGCCCGCACCCATACGGGAAATCAGGGTCAGACGGCCCGCAACGTTATTGGGGTTGAGGATATCGATGATACGGATCAGATCGTCGCCCTGCATTGTCGGGCCGACTTTCATGCCGAGTGGGTTTTTCACGCCACGGAGGAATTCCACATGGGCGTGGTCCGCCTGACGGGTCCGATCACCGATCCACAGCATATGGGCTGAGGTATCGTACCACTCGCCGTGCAGTGAATCGACGCGGGTCATGGCTTGCTCGTAAACCAAGTGCAGGGCCTCGTGCGCCGTGAAGAAGTCGGTCTCGCGCATTTCCGGCGTGGTGTCGGCGTTCAGTCCGCAGGCATTCATGAAGGCCAGCGTTTCCTGGAGCCGGTTGGCCAGATCGCGGTACTTGGCGTACTGCTCGCTGTCCTCGACGAACGACAAAGTCCAACGGTTCATTTTATTCAGATCGGCAAACCCGCCCTGGGCAAACGCCCGCAGCAGATTGAGGGTCGCGGCCGATTGGTTGTAAGCCTGAACCAGCCGTTCCGGATCGGGAATGCGCGCTTCCGGAGTGAAGTCGCCCCCGTTGATCATATCGCCGCGGTAGCTGGGCAGGGTCACGCCATCGATCGTTTCCGTGTCCGACGAGCGCGGCTTGGCGAACTGACCGGCCATGCGGCCCACTTTGATCACCGGGCAGGCGGCGCCAAAGGTCAACACCAACGCCATCTGCAGAAGCACCTTGAAAGTGTCGCGGATGTTGTTGGGATGGAACTCGGCGAAACTTTCCGCACAGTCGCCACCCTGCAACAGGAAGGCTTTTCCGTTGGCGACGCGACCCAAGGAGTCGGTCAGGCGGCGCGCTTCGCCGGCAAATACCAACGGCGGATAAGAGCGCAGACGCTCCTCAACGGCATTAAGGGCCTTCTCGTCCGGGTAGGTCGGCACCTGGACAATGGGTTTCGAACGCCAGCTATCGGGGCTCCACTTCTCGGTCATAGTGGGTCTTCGCTCCTATACGGAAACAGGTCTACGGTTTGTAAGCGGTTAGGCTATACGGCGGATATATGACCTGCTTCAAGAAATTTCACGCATTCAAGCCGTTTTGCCCGGAAAAACCGCAAAAATACGGGGGGTGCCGAACGTTATTGACACTTACCCCCCATGACTGGGCCGTTTTTCGCGCATGGTGACGAACTCTTCCGCTGCCGTCGGATGGATGCCGATGGTGGCATCGAACTGGGCCTTGGTCGCGCCGCATTTCAGCGCGATGCCGAGGCCTTGGGCAATTTCACCGGCGTCTACGCCCACCATATGGCAACCCAAAACGCGGTCCGACTTAGGATCGACGATCAACTTCATGAAGGTCCGTTCCTGCTTGTCGGTCAGGGTCAGCTTCATGGGCCGGAAACGCGAAACATAGACATCAACCTCGCCAAACTGCTCTTTCGCCTGCTCTTCCGTCAGGCCGACCGTGCCGATGGGCGGCTGGCTAAAGACGGCGGTCGGAATGTTGTCGTAATCGACGCCCCGGGGCTTCCCTTTGAACACCGTATCGACGAACGCCATTCCTTCGGCCAACGCAACCGGGGTCAGGTTCATCCGGTCGGTAATGTCGCCGATGGCATAAATGGAAGGGACTGACGTCTGTGAGTGTTCGTTAACAACGACTTCGCCCTTGGCGCCGATTTCAACGCCGACCTCTTCCAGTCCCAATCCATCGATTTTGGGTTTACGGCCCGTGGCGTACATCACCAAGTCGGTTTCAATGACCTCGTCGTGATCGACCCGGACCGAGTAACCGTCGTCGGTTTTTTCAATCGAACGCACCGTGCATTCGGAGCGGATTTTGATTCCGGCGTTGGTCATTTCTTCGCTCAACGCGACCCGTACGTCTTCGTCGAACCCACGCAGGATGGCGTCGGCCCGAATAATTTCCGTCACATCGACACCCAGGCCGTTGAAGATACCGGCGAACTCCACCGCGATATACCCGCCGCCGACGATGACCATGCGCTTCGGCAATTCGGGCAAATCAAGCGCTTCGTTGGAACTGATGACATGCTCGATACCCGGAATATCCGGCGTGCTCGGCCAGCCGCCGGTCGCCAGCAAAATCGTCTCGGCTGTGTAGTGCTTGCCACCGACATCGACCGTATGCGGATCGACGACTTTGCCAAACCCGTTGAGCGTTTCCACACCGGCATCGCGCAACAACCGGTTATAAATGCCGTTGAGCCGGTCCAGTTCGGCATTCTTGCGTTCAATCAAAGTCGGCCAATCAAAGTTGGGCTCGGGAACCGTCCAGCCGAATCCCTCGGCCGTTTCGAAATCGTCGGCGAAGTGCGATGCATAAACCAGAAGCTTCTTTGGGACGCAGCCTCGCAAAACGCAGGTGCCGCCAACCCGGCTTTCCTCGACGATCGCGACCTTTTTGCCCAACTGGGCGCTCATTCGACTGGCGCGCACGCCGCCTGATCCTGCGCCGATAGTAATGAGATCGTAATCGTATTGGCTCATGCCGGGCTCCCAATATTTTGAAGTCGTGGTGACGACAATATAGTTGACCTTTCCACGAGGGGAAGCTTTATCCCTTAAAGACAATTGCCACCAATTGGAGGCCTTGCATGCCTTTAAAGATCGCCGCGCCCATCGTCATCGCTATTGGCGTCGTTATCGCCGTTCTCTTGACCTACGGCAACAGCATGTCGGTCAACGGCATCAACGCAACCGATCCAAAGCTAGTCGCCTTGGGCAAAGAGCTCTACGCAAGCAACTGCGCCACCGACTGCCACGGCGCCAACCTTCAAGGCCAACCCAACTGGAAAACCCCGTTGGACGACGGCGGCCTGCCCGCGCCGCCCCACGACCCGAGCGGCCACACCTGGCACCATGGCGACGAACTACTCTTCAACTACACCCAAAAAGGCGGCGCCGCTTTGGCGCCTTCAGGGTTCGTCAGCCACATGCCCGGCTTCGGCGACAAACTGAGCGATGGGGAAATTTGGGCGGTGCTGTCTTACATCAAAAGCACTTGGCCGGAAGAAATCCAACGCCGCCAAGAGCAAAGAAACAAAAATTAAAGGCCCATTAGCCTTCTGATGGCTATACTGGCTTGGAAAACCAACCGTAACGAGAGCCCGTTCCGTTTTGTCCGTCGTTCCTCCGAAAAAATCCGGCACCGGCAAAGCCGTTCGTTTAATCGTCGCCCTCATCGTTTTCGGCGGCATCATTGCGGCCTTTGTCGGCTCTTGGGACACCTCGCCCACCGCCGTTTCGTTATCGCGGCAACAGGCCATGAGGGTGATGCCCAGCGAAGGCAAAGACGTCTACGACGAGTTTTGCGCTTATTGCCACGGCTTCAACCTCGACGGAAAATCAGAATGGTTCAACAAGACCAATAAAGACCCGGCGAATAGCCCAAGGCTCGACGAAAAAGGCACCGCCTGGCGGATGCCCGACTCACTGCTTTTCTCGATCACCAAGAATGGTGGTCAGAAACATGCGATTCCCGGCGTCAAAAGCCAAATGCCCGCTTTTGAGGGGGTGGTGCCCGACAAGGCGATCCATCTCGCTCTCGATTACATCAAATCGCGCTGGCCGGAAGACCTCCGAACCTACCAAGCAGCGATCAGCGACGGTAAAAAGCCCGCCGATCCACGACCGGAAAAATAATCCTTTCATCGCGAAAAACATAAATTTCTGTTAGGCTTAGCGGGCAGTTAGAGCATTTCCACCCGATGGAGGCTTCAACCCATGGCCAAGACCCCAGATGAAGCGCCGGCCCAAGAACCCGAGAAGTTCGAAAACAAGCCGTCAAATCTAGACTCGTTGACTCACAGGGAACTGGAAACGCTTTATAAGGAATCGACGGAAACGATCCGCTTCGCCAAGAAACTTCAATGGTGGACGTTGGGATCAACGCTTTTGACCTTCGGCGGCATGATCGGCATCACCAAGTTGGTCAATGCAGACCAGTCATTCGGCCAGATGATGTCTCTGTTGAACATTCTCCTGGCCGTCGCAGTCGTTTTCGCCCTGGTGACCTATCAGATGTGGCAACACACCGAAGCGAAAAAGATCGAAGTGATTTCCCGGAACTATTCAAGCCTGTTCACCAGAATCCGCCGCTTCAAATCAAAACGCGAAGCCAATATCCAACGCTATATCATGCTGCTTTTTTTGATTCTGGCGGTGATTATGGGAGCAATCGTCACCCATATGGGGATCAGCCTGATTGCTAAGTAGGCTTTTTGGGTAAGTTTGATCAATGCACCACCGAACAACTTAAAATACTCTAAGAATAACGCAACCAACACCCTTGGCGGCGCATCGTTAACGATATTGCAACTTTTGTATGCACACCTTTTAGGAGGGAAATGCTAATTTTTGCAATCAAGGTTTCCAGGGGTGGTTCCATTTTTCGTAATTGCTTCAGCTGGCGGCTCGGCAACCAAATGGTTGGCGACTGTCCTAAATGCTCATCCGCGAATTACTTGTTTTCACGCTCTTCGAAAAGACCCTTTCGCACCTGATGCGGAGGACTTAGAAAAGCAGTATTTTGTAAACGGCCTCAAGTCACTCAATGAGGCAACAAACGGAACAAAATGCTTTGGTAGCGTCCATTCTTGGCCGGACGCAGGACCACGCAAAAAGGTAATTGCCAATGGGGGCATTCACAGATGGATCATACGCGAACCTCTATCTCGCATTCATAGTCTATTTTGTGCGAATTACACCAATGGCCTTGGCCATGAGGCTTCGAACGAAGATATTTATGAAACTATCAAAAAAAACGAACAACTCAGCCCGTTGAAGGACATACCACTGCTCTTAAGAGCCCCCCCCCTCGACTTCTCTGACCGACGTTGAGTTCAATTTTCTCAAACGAGTCGAAGGCGCACTAGCCATGGACATTTTGAACTTCACCCTCTCAGAGATCAGCGAAATTATCCATTTTGAAATGATGACTTCGGATTTTGGGTATTTCACACAAAAGATAGCCGCTCCACTCGGCAATGAAATTGCGGGCTCTCCGGAATATTTTCATGACTATTTTGGCAAAAAAATAAATCAGCACAGCCGAAAAGATTACCGGGCCCCCCATGATATTTTCGAAAGCTGGCCGGACCAATTCAAGGGAATATTTTTCTTTAAAATGGCCGAATACGGGGCTGAAAGGCTTATTAGGCTTTACGAAGGGCTAGGCTATAGAGACTCTTTCTCAATGCTCAGTAGAAACAAAATCAGCGCCTAAATTTCCTTCGGTTTGTCCGAAAGCTTTTGCTCCAGCAATTTGTTTTCCGGAGCACTGTCATTTTCCTCTTCTGTCCGGAGCCACCAGGGAGTTTCGCTTTGTCGCCCTGGTCACCTATCAGATGTGGCGACACACTGAATCCAGGAAAATCGAAGTGATTTCCCGGAACTACTCAAGCCTATTTACTAATGAAAGGGGGGAGATTTTCTCCCGCCCCTCCAGGTCCAAGAAACAAGGTTAGACGACTTTTTTATTTTTCCTTTTTTTCGTCTTCGGTCATTGCCTCCCATTTTTCCTTGGCTTCTTCGGTCAGCTGCTTTGCAGTTTCCTTGGTTTTCTCCCAACCGGCCTTCACCTCGGGTTTGGCGGCATCGTAGCCTGCCTCAGCCTCGCAGACGGCTCGGTTTGCCGCACAAGGAACGCCGCAAGCGGCCCGCTTAAACCCAGCGGCTTCGTCTTCCGGATATTTGGCGTTGCACTCCGCAACACATTGTTCATAGGACTGCTTGCATTCCGCCACAGTCGTTTTGCCATCATCGGCAACCGCGGGAACCGTAAAGGCTAAACCGGCAACTAGCATCAAGGCTAAACGTCTCATGATACTCCTTTAATTCAGTTGTTTCACAATCTGTCTAGCTTTTACACATAGGGGCCCTCAGCCCGCTTTCAACGTTTCGGCTCAGAAACCAAGGCACATTTACCCTATATTTTTCAATTACTTCCCCCCAAGCCGGCTTCCTTATACTTGGGTGGCGAGGGGTTATATGTCCTTCGGTTTGTCCGACTCTTTTTCTTCCGGCAGCTTGTTTTCCGGAGCGCCTTCTTTTTCCTCTTCGGTCCAGAGTTCCCAGGTTTTCTTCGCCTTGTCGCTCCATTCCTTGGCCTTCTCTTTTGCGGCCTCCCAACCTTCTTTTACATGGGGGGCCGCCGCGTCGATCCCGGCCTTGGCGTCGCAGGCTGCACGGGTTGCCGCACAAGGCGTTCCACAGGCCGCTCTTTTCGCCCCGGCGGCTTCATCGGCGCCGTATTTCTCGTCGCAGGCCGCCATGCATTGTTCATAGGCTTCCTTGCATTGCTCAACCGTTACAGCCGCCTCTTCGGCGAAAACGGGGGTGGAAAGGATTAACCCGGCAATCAATAGAAATGTCGTCCGGCTCATGGCTTCGTCTCCCTATTCGACGGTAACGCTTTTCGCCAGATTGCGCGGCTGGTCTACGTCGGTGCCTTTGAGCACGGCGACGTGGTAGGCCAACAGTTGCACCGGAATGGCGTAAAGCACCGGTGCGACGAAGGGGTCGACCTCTGGCAGCGCAATCGCATGCTTGGCCGCCTCGCCCAGTTTCATGCAACCGGGCGCGTCGCTGAAGAAGATCACCCGGCCGCCGCGCGCCATGACTTCCTGCATGTTGGAGGCGGTTTTATCGAACAATCCGTCCGACGGGGCGATCACGATCACCGGGACCGATTCGTCGATCAGCGCGATGGGACCGTGTTTCATTTCGCCCGCCGCGTAGCCTTCGGCGTGGATATAGGAAATTTCCTTCAGCTTCAGCGCCCCTTCAAGGGCGATGGCGTAGCTGGTGCCGCGCCCCAGGTACAAAACGTCCCTGGCCTCGGCGACCTCGCCGGCCAACTGCTGCAAGCGTTCGTCGTGGTTCAAGACCTCCGCCGCCCGCGCCGGCACTTCGGTCAAAGCTTCCGACAAACGCCCTTCGGTTTCCCGGTCGATCTTGCCGCGCGCCTTGGCCAGCGCCAGCGACAGACAGGAAAGCACCACCAGTTGCGTGGTAAAGGCCTTGGTCGAGGCGACCCCGATCTCGGGCCCGGCATAGGTCAACAAAACCGCGTCCGATTCACGGGCGATGCTGCTTTCCGGCACATTGACGATCGACAGGATTTTCTGCCCCTGCTCCTTGCAATACCGTAGCGCCGCCAGGGTATCGGCGGTTTCGCCCGACTGGGAAATGAACACCGCCAACCCACCCGGCTCCATCTCGACGCCGCGGTACCGGAACTCCGAGGCGATATCCACCTCAACCGGCAGCTTGGCCAAGCTCTCCATCCAATATTTGGCGCAGAGCCCGGCGTAGTACGAGGTTCCGCAGGCGATCACGGTCACCCGCTTGACGTCTTTCAAATCAAACGGCATCGGCGGCATGGTGATCGAGCGTTCCGCCGGATTGAGAAAACCGTAGAGCGTTTCGCCGATCACCTGCGGCTGCTCGTAGATTTCCTTGAGCATGAAATGCCGGTGCCCGCCCTTGCCGATCAAAGCGCCCGACAGCTCGGTGGTCTTGATCTCGCGTTCGACCGGCTTGTCGTCGAAATCGTAGAAGGTCGCGCCCTCGCCGGTCAGCACCACCCAATCGCCTTCGTCCAGGTACGCGATGTTTTGGGTTAAAGGGGCCAAGGCATAAGCGTCGGAGCCGAGATACATTTCGCCTTTGCCGAAACCGACGGCCAACGGACTGCCGCGCCGCGCCCCGATCATCAAATCGTGCTCTCCGGCAAAAAGGATCGCCAAGGCGAACGCCCCTTCCAGGCGCTTCAACGTCGCGGAAACCGCTTCAACCGGTTTCATGCCGTCCTGTAGATACCGGTCGATCAGATGCACCATGACCTCGGTATCGGTATCCGACGCCATGACGTGGCCCAGGCCTTCCAGCTCGGCCTTGAGCTCCTTGAAGTTCTCAATGATCCCGTTGTGAACGACGGCCACCCGTTCGGTGGCGTGCGGGTGGGCGTTGACCTCGTTGGGGATGCCGTGAGTCGCCCAGCGGGTGTGGCCGATGCCGATGGTGCCGCTGACCGGTTCGCTGTCCAACCGCTTGGCGAGGTTTTCCAGCTTTCCTTCGGCCCGGCGGCGCTCGATGGCTCCGTTAGTCAGCGTGGCGATCCCGGCGGAATCGTATCCCCGGTACTCCAACCGCTTGAGCCCTTCGAGTAACAAGGGCCCAACGTCTTGCTTTCCGACTATGCCAACGATCCCACACATACTTGTTCTTCCACCCTATTTTTTCTTGGCCGCAGCCTTTTCCGCCGACCGCTTTTCGCGGAACTTGGCGGCCCACCCTTTGATGCCTTTTTGCGGCGCGCGGGTCACCGCCAGTTCATCGGCCTCAACCTCTTTGGTCACCACCGAGCCCGCACCGACAATCGCACCGTCACCCACCTTGACCGGGGCGACAAGCGCCGTGTTGGAGCCGATGAACGCGCCTTTGCCAATCTCGGTCAAGGACTTGAAATAGCCGTCGTAATTGCAGGTAATCGTCCCCGCACCGATATTCGCGCCTTCGCCGATCTTGGCGTCGCCGATATAGGTCAAATGATTGACCTTGGCCCCTTTGTCGAGCGTCGCGTTTTTCACTTCACAGAAATTGCCGACGCGGGCGGTTTCGCCGACCTCGGCTCCGGGGCGCAAACGGGCGAAGGGCCCCAAGATGGCCCCATCGGCGACCGTCGCACCTTCGAGATGGCAAAACGCCCGGATTTCCACGTTGTTTCCCACCGTCACGCCGGGACCGAAAACCACGTTCGGCCCAATGGTCACGTCCTGCCCAATTTGGGTATCCCAGGAAAAATACGCGGTGCTGGGATCGGCGAGCGTCGCGCCGCCTTCCATGATCTTGGTCCGCAGTTGGTCCTGCACCAGCATTTCCGCCGCCGCCAGTTCAACCCGCGAGTTCACGCCCAGCAGCTCTTCTTCATCGCCTTCGACGACGGCGCAGGAAAAGCCGTCTTCGTTGGCCAGCGCCACGATATCGGTGAGGTAGTACTCGCCCTTGGCGTTGTCGTTCTTCACCCGGTCCAAGAGATTGAACAACAGCTGCCCATCGACGCACATGACGCCCGAATTGCACAAGCCGACGGCCAACTCGTCGGGACCGGCTTCGCGGTACTCGACAATCTCTTCCAGATACCCATCGTCATCGAGAATCAACCGTCCGTATTGCCCCGGATCGTCGGGAACGAAGCCCAGCACAACCACCGCAGGCGACGGCTTGGACCGCCGAGCTTCCAGCATGGCGCGCAGGGTCTGTTTGGTCAGCAGCGGCGTATCGCCGTAAACGATCAGCACGTCGCCTTTGAAATTCTCGATTTCATCGCGCGCCGCCATGACCGCATGGCCGGTCCCCAAGCGGTCGTGTTGAATAGCCGTCGGGTAAGGGGCGACGGCCTCTTCAACCGCGTCCATGCCGGGACCGACGACCACCGCCACTTTTTCCGGCTTGAGGCTTTCCAGGGTATCCAGCAGGTGCTTAACCATCGGGCGTCCGCCGATGGGATGCATGACCTTGGGCAAGCTGGATTTCATGCGGGTCCCGAGCCCCGCCGCGAGAACCACGATAGCGGTCTTAGACTTACTCATACTTGAAACGGCCGACTTAAATATTAGATAATTATGATATAAAAAGACTAAGGTCTTTTCTTTGCGGGCGGACTGTGCCACACCCAAGCCCTGGCCGCAAAGTCAAAATATGTTACTGAAAATTGCAGAGATGCACCGATTTAAAGCCATTCTTTTCGATCTGGACGGAACCCTCGTCGACAGCGCCCCGGATATCCGGGCGGCGATCAACCGGGTTTTGGCGCGCAAAGGCCGCCGACCGCTGGACCTCCCGGAGGTCGTTTCGATGATCGGCGACGGCGCGCCCAAACTCGTCGAGCGGGCTTTTCGGCGCACCGGCGAGCCCTATCCGGCCGATCAGATCGACGTCCTCACCCAGGTTTTCGTCGACTTTTACGACGGCCACGGCTCAACGCTCACCAGGGTCTTTCCCGGCGTCGTTCAAGCGCTAAAATCTCAAAAAGAAGCGGGCGTTTTGCTCGGCATCTGCACCAACAAACCGCAAGGACCGACCGAACAAATTCTGGAAGGTATGGGCCTCGCACCGTTTATCGATGCGTCCATTGGCGGCGATGTCCTGCCCAAGCGCAAGCCGGACGCCTCCCACCCCCTGGCGGTGCTGAATAAACTGGGCGTTACTCCGGCCGACGCGGTCATGGTCGGCGACTCGCCCAACGACGTGAACGCGGGCAAAAACGCGGGGCTGCCGACCATTGCCGTGAGTTTCGGATACACCCGGGTTCCGCCGCCCGAAATGGGCGCCGACATCCTGATCGATCATTTCGACGAATTGCAGGAAGCGCTATCCAAGCTTACTTGACAGCCTAAGGGCCGCGCCGTATACCACTGCCTCCGTTAGAAACGGGCGCGTAGCTCAGCGGGAGAGCACTCGCTTCACACGCGAGGGGTCACTGGTTCAATCCCAGTCGTGCCCACCATCGAAACCCTCGGCCAAAAGCCGGGGGTTTTGTCGTTGTCGGAATTCTCTTTAAATGAATATTGAGCACTTTAAGTGAATATTCGCGCGCTTTAAGTGACAACAGAGAACTATAGGTCGTTGATTTAATTGCACTTTAAGCATGACGCCTCACAAGCACTTAAGCGTGAGAACGAGTCCACTCCCTATCACAGAATATAGTGGTAGCCAGAGATCGTGTTTGCCCCGAAATTCATGAGTTTTTGCCGTCACATGAATTAATTGCCCCTATCGTCCAATCTACTTTGACGAGCGCCAAAACTGCAGATAAAATTTTTATTTGCACATAGGGAGGGGGATATTCATGACCGCTACGATTCAAGAATGTGTTGAGAAGTTGCTGTCCGGGGAGGAATTGTCGTGGGACAAGCACGCCAGTTTCGCCAAGGGCAGCATTACCCTTGAAACACCTGCCCAGCGCCGCCTGTTCGATTTTCTCATTGGCAAAAATCAAAATGATGTCGCCAAGGGCGATGAGGGTTTGTTTGATGGCCTCGTTGTCGCATGGGGTGACGATCAGCGTGACCCCAAGGATGACGTTTCGGCAGCAGAAGCCGTTGAAGGGGCCAGCGGCTTTCGATTGGTAGAGATCGAAAGCGAAAACTTCGGTGGGCTCAATACGTTCGATGGCCCGCCCTTTACCCTATCGGTCAACGGTGAGAGCTGGTGCTTGGAAGGCCAAAATGGTTCCGGCAAAACATCACTTGCCAGTTGCGTGATTTGGGGGCTGACGGGGCGGCGCATTGTCGAGCATGTTGGCCCGCATCCCGATGAAGGTAAGCGTGAGTCCGTTTTGCATCAGGAAACCGGCAAGTCGCTCGGCGCATGGCCACCCCTTGCGTCGTATCCGGAGAATGTGGAGGACTTGGCAAAGGATGTCCGCGTGGGGGTCAGGTTGACTTTCTGCAACACCGATGGAGAAGAGGCGCTGGTCGAACGCATCGTCGTGAGCAAGGCCGATGGCGATCCAGAGACGGTGATGGAGGCTGTCGACCCGCGCCTAACGTCTTCCCAGCAACTGATGGAAGCAGGTATCCTCATGCCCGCCCGACTGAACCATATGGGATTCGGCGAAGACAGCGCTTCGCTTTATGACGCGGTCAAGGCCCTGACCGGATTGGACCAGTTGGGCGCGGTTGGCGATGGCGTTGCAAATTATTTCTGCCATGGCGGACGAAAATTCCTGAAGTATGCTAAGGATCAAGGCATCGAGCGGATCAAGGCGGAGTATACGCAACGTCATAAAGCTGCGTCCGATCAGGCACAAGAAATCGGCCTCGATCTTTCCGACGTTACTGATATCAGCGTCGAAGATATTGCCGAAAAAATAGAATCCCTTATTACGGATTTGACGGCCAAGGCCAGCGGATATGCCGAAACTCTTTCCGATGTGGTCGCCGATGATATTGAAGTGTCTACGCCAGAGGGTCGCAAGCAAGTCTCTGACGCCATCGGTGTCGCTAAAAATATTGCTGGTGCGGCCAATCAACGTGTTTCCGTTTTCGCCACCCTAAAGGCATTGCACGACGCTTATGAGGGCAAGGCCTTGGATGACTTGCCAAACGTCATTGAGGCCGCTGAGAAAGAGCTGGAAACGGCGCTTGATTGGCACAGGAAGCAAATCGAAGATGAGAAGCTGCGCCTTAAGGCGCTGGCGGCACAATTCTACAATGCCCCGCAGTCGGTTGATGATCTGGCCAAATGTCCGTTGTGTATCGGTGACCTGGCGACGCCCGAACAAAAGGAATTGCAGAGCGAGCTCGATGAGTTAAGGGCCGCTGGCGAAGAGGCTGAGCGTAAACTCGAAAATGTTTGCTTCAGTATCCGCGAAATCCTGATGGAGGCAGTGCCCAAAGACCTTCGCCGTCATTTAGAAGCCTTTCGGGTGCTGGAACCGAAAACGGCTATCGTCGAGAACGCCGAGGCGCTGTTCGTTGACGAAAAACCGTTTTCCAATGTTTTGACCGGCGCGGGTGCCACAATCAAGCAGGTTATTATCAATAAGGCTAAACCCTTGCCTGTTTTCGAGAGTGGCTTGGACGCGTTGGTGATTGACGAGACGGAACCCAACAGTGCGGCTAACATTCGAGAGCTGATGCACGAATTGCAACAGGTTCTGGAACTTGCCGAGTGGTGGGCGGCGAACCGCGCGGGTTTGGGGCAATTCTGGAAAGACATCGTCGGCTCTCAGGCCGAGGAGGAATCGCCGGTTGAAGACAGCGTGATGGGGCAGATCAAAATCGTTGAGGACGCGCTTGCCGCGTCCCAACCCTATGATGCCGTCCTTGTTCAACTCAACGCCCTATTGGACTTGGCGAAGCGGTGGCATGAAATCATGGCCGTACAGAACAAACGTCAAGCCATCGCCGACGCGCTGGAGCCGTTAAAAGTACTTCGCACGTTTGTCGATGTGGAAGCCGCACGCTCCATTGATGAGTTGTCGGGCGGCATGGCGGCATGCCTGGATCGAATTCGTTATTACGAACGCTTATCTTTCGCCGATCTCGACTTGAAAAAGAAAAAGGTCGATGCCTTCGGCTCCTTATTTGAGGGTATGAAGGTTGACGCTTTGCCCATCGCCAACACGTCTTGGCTAAAAGCGTTGTTGTGGGCGTTTATCTTCGCGCTTCGCGAGAAAGCCATCGAGTCGTACGGGGGGAACCCATTCCCGCTGGTGCTGTTGGACGACCCGCAGGCGACGTTTGATCCGAGGAACCAAATCAGGTGGGCGCAGGAACTGTCGCGTCTCTCAGGATTCGATGAAGGTGAGGCTGGTACAGCACAGATTTTCCTGACGACCCATTCGCGCGATTTCTTTCGTGACGTTACGGGGATTGCCAACATGGAAGGGCAGCATGGTGAATTGCTGCGCGTAACGAAAGAGTGCGAGCGTCTTGTCATCTGGAACGGCAATATTTTGGATCGGTATTACAACAAAGCAAAGGACGAAAACAGCGATGCCTCTGGGAGAGAATTCATCCGCCAATTACGCATTTATATTGAGGACCTTCTCAAATTTTTGATGCGTGGCGACCTGCATATCACGAAGCAGACCACGATGAACGCATTGCGTAATCGGCTGGAAACTCTCCGTGTAAGGGAGCGTGTCTCGCCATTTACGCACTCACCATTTGGCAAATTACTGGTTGGATTGGATAAGAACGATCAGGTCGAGTTGCGGATTATTGATGGTCCTGCTCACAGTGATATTGAGCGATTGGGCATGGCCGAAGCCCATCAATTGATGGAATATTGGTCGCAGTTGAGGAAAGAGTTTGACGAAGCTATCCGCTTGTATTTGGACGCGGTCGCTTACAAGGGTGATCCCAGAATTCCAGACTATCCAGACAACGTAATAGCATTACCGGTCGGAGGAAGTGAGCACGTCCAGAAGGCTGAAATGCGCGTGGTCGGCGGTGCGAAGGCTGCGGCCGCGACAGATGGTCGTGTTGGGGACGGTATATTGACGGTTGAGGATTGGGAGCAGGCCGAAACGGTTAATCTCCACAATCACGAAATCTATCGTTTGACGGCCAATACGCTTGAGCCCGTTGCCGCACTGGGCGACCTGATCATCGTCAACAATTATTTGAAGGTCGAGGGGAAGCATCTTGTTGCCGTTGCCATCGGAGAATGTTTGATGGCACGGCGCTTTCAGCCTAGTGACGTTCACCGGGATATGGGCGTGTTTACGGCGCAGGCGGTGAATCCTCGCGAGATCAAGCCGCCAGTGATCATTCCGCACGATGGCCTGGACATGAAGAAAATCGTTGGTACGATTTTCGTGGGCAAACCTCCGGCGGAGAAAACGGACCACGAACTGGAGGCCGTTGAGCATCCTGCCGAATTTCTCACCATTCTGGACCAAGCACGCCTTTATCAGGTCGATGGGCAAAGTGCTGAGCCGATTGCGCTTCACGGTCAATACCTGATCGTCGGCGAGCCGGTCAAGGACAGTTCAAAGTGGGATAAATTCGACGGTCGTCTTGTCATTGCTTATGACGCGGACGGCGCAAGCTATTTCAAGCGTATGCGTGCACAACGCGCGGGAATATACGTCATGGAAAGCCTCAATCCCAATGGCATTAACCCTGCCGAATTGCTAAGCGCGGAGGGCCATGGCGGTATCCCACAACTCAAGCATATCCTGCCCGTGCTGGGCGTTTTGTTTGAGAAGCCTAACTAATGACGGAAAAGCCATTGATCACTTCAGACGCTCTCGCCGCTCTTAGAGGGTTTCTGGAGCAAAGCCCAGAACTTGAGAAACATCTAGGGAGAATCGCTCACTTCGTAGTTGTTCTCGACGCAAACATGGCGGTAGGAGACCTTTTGCATAAGGCTAAAAATCCTGGCGTTAAGCAGACAAAGATCGAGGAAATCACGAAGTCGAGTGTCATAACGCTATACGCGCCGACTTGGTTAGACAAAGAGATGATGAGCAGCACCATCCCGCAGGCTGCAAAGAAGGGTAAGGTCAGCGAGGAAAGGCTCTTTGCGCTCTGGGCTGACTACAAGCAGATCATTGTCTGGAATGATAACTACACAATTCCAGAACAGACGGCTTTTAGGGGGGATGAGAAAGATATTCCTTACGTCGCTTTGCAGAAAAGCTTAAAGGCAGCGGCCATTCTTAGCAGAGATTCGGATATCGAAAAGCTTGGCGGCAAGCGTGTCGACTTTGAGTTCATCATTCACGCGCAACAGTATGCGCGCTCGAAGGCGATCTCGGTCGGTTTAAAAATCAGAGGCGTATTTGTAGGTAACATTGCCGTCAACTTGTTCATTCAGATTCTGAGGGGATTAGGTTCGCTGGCTGGACGCCTTCCTGATTGGACGAAACTTACCGTCCTAATTTTGGCTGTCATAGCGGTAGTACACCCAAAATCGAGAGCGTGGATTATGGATTGCCTGCATGGTCTGGGAGGCCTGTTTGCCAGTGCGTGGCCGGAGATCGAAAAGCTAATCGACGAAGCTTCTACAAATCAAGTTGAGGCGGATGCCGCTCTTGTAGAAGCTGAGAAGCTGCTGAGCTAATGGCTATCAATGGCCGTATAGATTTCACGGCACTTGATAAAATACCTACAAGTCTGAAGCGTTAGAGCTCTGATAAAGCGCAAGCGCAGAATCAGCATTATCTATGGCATCCCTCACAGCTTTTTCCGTAAGATCCAGAACACGCAGCACACCATCGACCTGTGCTATTGCCTCAATACGGTGGTATGCACCGGCGCTGTCTTCAGCATATTTTGCCAATCCCTTAAGCTTCGGAAGGGCGTCAGCAAATTGGGTGCCATGTGGGTCGCTAGATTCCCATTCCAAGTGCAACACCGGTATGCTCCGGAGTTGCAATGGGAAAACATTATGATCAGCTCGACCTTGATGAGCGCTATGAGATTTATCGCCTGCGTCAGGCCGA
>Ga0070727_10000826_pt1 | contig 35417 bp, 26 predicted proteins | sample tdAd472_FD_66722 | JGI IMG/M metagenome (GOLD analysis project Ga0070727, IMG submission 66722) | Marine sediment microbial communities from the Atlantic coast under amendment with organic carbon and nitrate - tdAd47.2 | ecosystem: Environmental > Aquatic > Marine > Coastal > Sediment | place... | reverse complement strand
GTCCGCATCACCGCCTGCATGAGAAAACTCCTGACAACGCTCAACACCATGGTCCGCGACCGCCACCCCTGGGAAGACCGCCTGCAGACATGCTCCCCCTGACCTTCCGCGAGCCCCGTTTGCTGAGCCCGAGCAGAAGGTCACCCTTTCAACCAACTCCTCAAACCGCTGAAATCCCCGAATTCCCATGACAAAACCATTGACCCAAAACACAGACGCTTGCGAATCCAGCTACCCACTCGGAGATCACTGCGTTCCGGCTGATTTTCGTTTGGCTGCGGCAATGCTTTGCTGCAGCCAGTCGTCAAACTGGTCGGGATTGACGTTTAATCGCAACGCCAGCCGTTTGAGCATGACGGCCTCCGTCTTCCGCAGTTTTCCGTCGATGATGGCGACTTTGAACAGCAGCTTCAGGGCTTTTTCTGACTGGCCAGAGACGACGCGAAATTGAGCTTTGTAGAAGTTGTCGTCGGTTTCCGCGCACTCGATCATTGCGGCCAGCGATGCGGCGCCCACTCCTGCCTGATCGGCGAGTTGCTGCAGAGCCTGTCGCTCACGGTCCGTCATCTCGCCATCTGCTCCGGCCACACAGCAAGCAGCTCGCAGAAGTTCCACTTGTCGCATTGCTTTGGACATGACATACCGCCGTCTCAATGCCAGATGAGTGCAGGACCGTCGCTCGCATCAGACGATCGGAAAGAGATCGCCAGCATAACGTGTCGGGCGGCTCAGTTCGCGATCGGCCTCAGGCCGATTCAATTGCCAGCGCGACGGCGCCCATGACTCCGGCGTGTTCGCCCATTCTTGAGCGGGTGATTTTGACGCCGTCGGTCGGGAACATTCTCACGCGGGCTTTGACGGTGTCGCGGACGGGTTGCATCAGCAGGTCGCCCATTTCGGCGACACCTCCGCCGATCACGACCAGCTCGGGGTGCAGGACGGTCACGACGTTGGCGATCGCGATGCCCAGATACTCGGCGGTCTTGCGGATCGCTTCACGAATGATCTCATCGCCCGCGTGAGCGGCCTCGGCCATTGCCTTCGTGGTAACCTTCTGAGCGTCGCCTTCCACCAGGTCGTACAGCGTCGACGCCTGGCCGGTTCGCATCAATCGGATGCCCTCAGCAGCGATGGCGGCGCCGCTGACCAGAGTTTCCAGGCAGCCTCGATTTCCGCAGCCGCACATGGGGCCATCGGGAATGACGGACTGATGCCCGAGTTCTCCGGCCGCTCCGAAAGGTCCCAGCCGCAGCTTGCCGTCGATCGCGATGCCGCCTCCCACGCCGGTGCCCAGCCCAAAGAACGCCATCGTCAGATCGCTGCGTCCCTGCCCGTGCCCAAACCGCAATTCGCCCAGCGTTGCAACGCGCGCGTCGTTCAGAAGCTGCACGCGACAATCGAGCTTCTCGCGCAGCACGTTGCCTGCCGGAACGTCGCGCCATTTGGTGGGCATGTTTGGCAGGAACTTTGTCGTTCCGGTCGACAGGTCCACGAGGCCGGGAACTCCCATGCCCAGCGAGACGACCTGGTTCCCCGTTTCCTCAGCCATCTCGTTGACCAGGTCGGCGATCCGGTCGAGCACAGCCTGCGGTCCGCTGTGCGACTTCGTCTCCGTGACCTGTTCGAGCAGCAGCGTGCCGTCGCTCGTTGCCAGAGCCGCCTTGATCCGCGTGCCGCCCAGATCCACGCCTGCGAAAACGTCTGCCATCTTGCCGATCCTGCCCCAGTGTTCTGACGATTCGCCGCGACGAATCTCATTGCCCTCGCGGAATCACGCAGTCTATCGGACCGCGTGAAGAAGTCATTCAGCCGACTTGAATCGACGCCAGGCACGGCAACAAAGTCGCCATCTCGCTCCGCCGAGATGAGCCGTCGTCAGGCAAACCGTGGATCGTTGCTGACAGTCGGCCTCGCGGGCTCAAGCACTCGGCGAAGGCTGCTTTCTGGCGGAGCGAGACCCGCCGTTGCCGGATCGGAAAGCAACTTCAGTCGTCGACGACACTTGACGTTCGCACGCACTGTCTGCAATCGGCTCATCTCGGCGGAGCGAGATGGCTACTTTCGGTGCGAGTCATTCGCAAACTCGGATGCGTCGGCTATTGTCAGCTGCGTTTGCTGGGCCGAAATCACTCCGTCATCACCGCTTGAGGAACTCCGATGCGACGCTGCCTGCTTGTGACTCTGCTGCTGACGGTCGCCGTCACACTGCAAACTGAACTTGCCGCTCAGGACGCCAACCTCGGCGACGTCACGGAGAAGCACGAGATGGTGCCGATGCGCGACGGCGTCAAGCTGTCGGCGTATCTGTACTTCCCGAAAGGCGATGGTCCCTGGCCGGCGATCTTCGAGCAGCGGTATGCGAGTTTGACCAGCCGAGGCACGAAGGAAGCCGCAGCCCGGCTGGCGAGTCACGGCTACGTTGTCGCGCTGATCAACTACCGCGGCACGCATCTGTCTGAAGGCCGCTGGGTTGGTTACCGGGCACTGCAGTGGGGCGAGCTGAGCGACGGTTACGACTTCTGCGAGTGGCTCGCGAAGCAGCCGTGGTCGACCGGGAAGATCGGGACGTTCGGCAGTTCGCAGGGCGGGTACGCTCAGAACTACCTCGCCGTGACGCAGCCGCCGCATCTGGTCTGCCAGTACATGACCGACACGGGGCTCAGCCTGTTCCAGGAAGGTTACCGCGTTGGTGGCACGACGCGGCCGGAACGCTTCAAGGGGATGGACGCGGTGGCTCGCGACCCGGCTGACAACCGCCGGCTGCTCGCCGAATGGTTCAGCCATCCACACTACGACGATTACTGGAAGGACGAGGACTGCACGCTGCACTTCGACAAAATGAACGTGCCGTGCTTCACGATTGGCAGCTGGTACGACTTCATGAACCAGGGCTCGATCGCCAGCTACATCGGACGGCAGCATCAGGGCGGAAAGAATTCGCGCGGCGCCCAGCAACTGCTGATCGGCCCCTGGCTGCACGGACGGCTCAACAAGGGCAATAAAGTTGGCGAACTCGTCTACCCGACGAACGCCGCATGGCCCGTCGAAGAGCACATGATCCGCTGGTTCGACCATTACCTGAAGGGCAGGAACACCAGCGTCACGGCCGATCCAACGGTCCGCTACTACGTGATGGGAGCCGTCGGTGAAGAAGGCGCCCCCGGCAACGTCTGGCGAGTCGCCGACGACTTCCCGCCGAAAGCCGAAGCGACGCCGCTGTTCCTGCAGGCGGGCGGCAATCTGAGCGGCAACGCTCCGACGGCGACATCCGGTGCCGAGGCATCGACCAGTTACGTCAGCGATCCTTACCACCCGATGGAAATTCCCGGGCGCGGCTTCCCCGGCGCACGCGACGCGCGGCCGTTCGAGCAGCAGGCCGAAGTTCGCACGTTTACAACCGAGCCGCTGGAAGAACCCGTCGAATGGACCGGCCGCGTTCAGGCTGAGCTTTACGTTTCCTCAACCGCTCGCGACACCGACTTCATCGTTCGCGTCAGCGATGTTTATCCCGACGGCCGTTCGATTCTGATCGTCGACTATCCCTGGCGAGCGCGGTACCGCGAGGGCTTCGACCACGAAGCGCTGCTGACTTCCGGCGAGGTCTACAAGCTCGCGTTTCCCGTCGGGTGGATGAGCCAGATTTTCAACAAGGGCCACCGCATTCGAGTGACGATCGCCAGCACCGGCGCGCCGCTCTACGAACCCAACCCGCAAACCGGCGAACCACTGACGATCGAGTTTCCCGACAACGCCGTCAAAGCGACAAACACCGTGCACCACAGCGCGAAGCACGCTTCGCGAATCATTGTGCCAGTGGCGCAAAGTCGTTGATCGCTCCGCGATCGAAACGCAGAGTCAGAAGTTCGATCCCAACTTTCAATGACGGGATCTCTCTTGCCGTTTTCAGCTCATCTGGCAAACGCATCGATCGCGGAGCGATCAGCGACTTTCTCTTCTCCGGAAAGGCGACCGATGACCGATTTCAGAAAAGCAGTCTCGCGTCGTGACGCGCTACGAACGCTCTCTGCAGGTGCTGTCCTGCCGCTGCTGCCGACTGCACTCTTTGGGCAGAAGCAGGCTCCGTCACAGCCGCTGGAGCTCAAACGCGTGGCCGGGATTGCTTCCGTCTATCACCACAATTCACATGCCGACGTCATCCTCGGCAAGATCTTCGATGGCTGGGAGCAGGACGGCGGACCGGGCCCGGCTCTGAAACTTGTCTCGCTGTACGTCGACCAGTTTCCCGAGCGCGATCTGGCACGCGGGCTCGCCGAGAAGCATGGCATTCCCATCTGCTCGTCAATTCGTGAGGCACTGACTCTCGGCGGTGACAAGCTGGCGGTCGACGGTGTGATCAGCGTCGGCGAGCACGGCGACTATCCCTACAACGAAAAGCAGCAGCACCTTTATCCAAGGCGGCGGTTCTTTGCCGAGATCGCCGAAACAATGGAAGACTGCGGCCAGGTCGTCCCAGTGTTCAATGACAAGTCGCTTTCAACGGTCTGGAAAGATGCGAAGTGGGTTTACGATCGCGCGAAGGAGTTGAACATTCCGCTGATGGCGGGGTCGTCACTGCCGACAACGTTTCGCAAACCCGACGCCACGCTGCCGCTCGGGGCACCGATCGAAGAGGTCGTCAGCATTGGCTACGGACAGCTGTGCTCGTACGGCTTTCACGCGATGGAGATGCTGCAGACTTTCGCGGAACGCCGGCTCGACGCAGAGACTGGCGTTGCCTGGGTGCAGTCTCTGACCGGCGACGCGATGTGGGCCGCTGTTGATTCGGGAGAAGTCTCGTCGGAACTGCTCGACGCCGCGCTGGCTCATGTGCCGACGGTGAAACGTCGCAAGCTGCGGGAACTCGATCCGGAGAAGTCCGCACTGTTCCGCTTTCAATATCGTGATGGCACGAAGGGAGCGGTCTTCATGCTGCAGGGCTACGCGGTCGGCGTCGCTGTCGCGTGCCGCGTCAAAGGACGGCAGGAACCATTCGCGCTGCAGATCGAGGAACGCTACGAACCTCGGTTCCCGCACTTCGCTTACCTGTTGAAAGGCGTCGAGCGGATGATTCATACCGGGAAGCCAGCCTGGCCGGTCGAACGCACGCTGCTCACCGGCGGAATCCTCGACCGGGCGATGACGTCACGGTTTGAGAACGGCCAGCGGATCGCGACGCCGGAACTCGCAGTCAGTTATCAGCCAGCCAACGTTTCATACGCCCCGCACGTCAGCCTCGCCGCCGACCCGCGAATGTAGCCATCTCGCTCCGCCGAGATGAGCCGGCGCGACATCTGATCGAGCAGAAACTGTGTGGCCATTCTTTGCGGCGGAAGCTTCGTCGAACGAGGTGCCCGGATGCGGAACTCTTTTCCGCGATCGGCCATCTCGACGGAGCGAGATGGCTACGTTTCGAGATGCTGATCCGGGGTGCCTGTGGTCGAGTGCAGCGAGCCCACAGACCACAGACCACACGTCCTCTTAACGTCTGAGCGTTACCGGTTGCGGACTGTCTCCAGACGTTCGCCGGCCCCGTCGATCGCGGCACGCACGAGGTGGCCCATGTGAGGATGCTCGGGTTCGATGTCGACGGGCAGTCCGTATTCCCGCAATCGCTCGGTCGCCGTTGGACCGATCGAGGCGATGACCGTCCGCCGAAGACTGGCCAGCCATTCGTCGCGGCGACCGAGTGACTCGGCAATCTGCACCGTGTGAACAATGTGCTGGGCGGTTGTGAAGAGCGCGACGTCGAACTCCTCGCGCGCGGCGGCATCGATGGCGGCGACGACCGGCGAGATGTCATCGGGCAACTGCCAGCGATAAACGGGCACGGGCAGAACGGTCGCACCACGCTCTTCCAGTGCGGCATAAAGCTCCGTCGATGGCTGGCCGTATTCCTGCACGGCAATGTTCAGGCCATCCAGAGGGAGCTTCAGGCCAGGCAGTGGCGGCTCGCCGGTTTCATCGCCGGAATCTGCCGCAGCAGTTTGCGAGTCGGCAACCAGTGCAACGAGCGTCTCGACAACCTCGCGCCAGGTGTTCGGTTCGGGAGCTTTCGCGTCAACACGGACGCCCCATTTCTTCAGCGTCGCAAACGGCTTCGGTCCGCGGACAACGATCCTCAGTCGTTGCAGTTGGTCGAGCAGCCAGTCTCGCGAGTGCTCGGTTTCAATGGCTGTCGCCAGCGCTTCGGCACCGACGCCGGTCAGCAGGATGATCACATCGAGCGAGCCCTCGCGCAGCTGGTCGACGAACATCTGAATTTCGGGCGTCATCCCGAGCGAAACTTCGCGCATCGCGGGAGCGATCGTCGCCACGCCGCCGTGACGTTCGATGAGAGACTGCATCTCGACCGCCTTGCGGCTTTCAAAACTCAACACACGCAGCGGATTGGACATCGCGACTCGTGACCTCAAGACCGGAAGATTCGACCGGCAGAAAGACAAGCACCCCGGCAACGCCGCGAGGGTAAACGGCGCCGCCGGGGTTGCCCACTGAAATGGTCGGGAGTTCGTCTCTGGTTCGAAACGAATCGATGGCCGGTTCTGATTCCTGGCCGCGAAACTCGCACAGAGTTTCGTTTGGAAGCGACCGCCGGAAGTCTCAGCGATCTTCAGGACGCGACGAGCTGCTGCTTAGTGGTCAGATTCAGAAGTTCGTAACTGGCTGTTTGACCCGAAGCCGGAAGCGGTGGTGTTCAGAGGTCGTCTGAAAACGCCATCGCCTCCGGCTTCGGGTCAAACGAGAACACTGTCGCGACTTTCGAACCAGACCGCTTAGCGAATGGCCTGCCGGAAGGCGGGCACGGCGTTCGAGTAGCCTGGCAGGTAGGACACCTGTGCGGCCGGAGCGGGCATGGGCTGCAGACCGGTTGTCGCCGGATTCTGCTGCGGCGGCACGGGCTGAGCTGGTTGGGGCAGGACGGGCTGCGGAGTCGCCGGCTGAGGATACTGATAGGTTGGTTGCGGCTGCTGCCAGTTCTGCGGTGCCGGCTGATAGTGATGGGCGGGCTGCTGACTGTAGGCCGGCGGGTAGTTCTGCTGCGGGTAGGCCGGAGCGGGCTGCGGGTACGGCTGCCAGTTCTGCGCCGCCTGGTTCTGGCACGTTGCACACGGCGGCTGAGCCGTCACTGGCTGCTGCGGATACGGGTACTGGCCGACGGGCGGCATCGAGTACTGCATCGGCGGTGCGTGGTAGGCCGGAGGCTGCATCGGGTACGGCGAGTACTGGTCGACGACAACGCCTTCCATCGCGTATCCATCGGACACGAAGGAGTTGCACGGGTCACATGACGACGTGCAGCACGAGCTGACGGGAGCACACGAGCGGCATTTGTTGAACAGGTTGATCGACGAAAACCGGCTTTTCATCGAACTCTTCATGCACTCCATCCGCCACTTCGCCGAGTACCACGGGGCGGTCAGTCGTGACAGCAGCGAGCTTGAGCATGGATCGCAGCACGTTGTCGGGCAGCTGGAAACCGACGGGCAGCATGACGAGCTGGCAAACTGAAAACAGATCGGACGAATGGTCGAGCGGTTTGCCGTCGGCACCGGTTCTTCGTCGGTGGCCGGTGGAATCGCAGGCGGCGGGACGATCGGCAGTCGCTGAGGTTCGCCGACGGAGTCCGGTGACGAGGCCGAACGGCTCGGTCCCGGAGCCGGTGGCAGGATTGGTGTCGGGTCTTCGTACGGAGCGACCGGCGCCGGCTCAACGATCACAGGCCGTTCAGAATGGCTGCGGACAGGACCGTCGTCGTGCGAGCCGAACAGGTGGCAGCCCGAAAGGCCCAGAGCGGCGAGAGCAGCCAGCGGCGCGGTTCGGCGAAAACGAATGGCGAGTTTCATAACAGATGCCTTGCGGAGTCGAAGACGCAGTGTTCAGTGAGGCAGTGGGTTCAGTGAGGTGGTGGCGCGGCATCCTGCCAGCGGGTCCGCGATCACAGCCGAAGCGTTGTTGCGGCGGAGCAGCGGAATCAGCTTCCGACATCGACGTCCGCGTCGCGGAACGAGAAGTCAAACTGGCCGCGCCTGACCGGAGACGTCGCCGCCGCGTGGACTGGCGCTGACTTTCCCGGCACACGGAATGTCGCCCCTGCACGCAATCTGAAGTCTGTACCGGTCGTGTTGAGCAGGACCGGTCGGGTTGCATCGGGCAGAACGGCCAGTGCCGCAGCGAGCGGCTGCAGCTACGAATCGGGTTGATCCGGTCGGAGGGGCGAGCGCGAAATGGTGGGGCTCGCTGTCGGGATGAACGGCGCTGGCGCGTCGGGCGTTCGAATCGGAAAATGCGACGCTGACGATCGCTCAGTTTAGAGCATCGTCAGCGGGTTCTGACGGTTTTCGAGCGGCAGGCTGACCGGGCCGCCCACACGATGCGACTCGAATGTCGCCACGATCAGTTCCGTTGCCGAGCGCGCGTCGTAAACGCTGCTGATCGGTTGGCGGTCGCCTTCGATGGACGCGATCAGATCCGCAGCCGCGACAACGTTCGCACCGCCGTGTCCGCCGTCTGTGACGGGTTCCGGTTTGCCAACGCCGCCCGACGTGATGAACTCCCACCTCGATCCCGTGCGACCGGGTGACCAGGCCGGGTCTTTCAGCAGGTAAGCCGGTTTCAGATAACCCGACTGCATTTCGATCAGTCCGCGCGAGCCGCAGATCTGCAGACCGAACCGTCCCGCACCTCCGCCCGCGCCGCGCTTCGAGGCGAAGTAGCCGGTGACTCCGTTCTTAAAGCGGTACGATGCCTGGATGTGATCGCCCGCCAGTGGGCCGATGCCTTCGTTGCCCTCCGCGACGTGTTCCTGCGTGACCGGCTGGCCATTCTGACGTACGGTCGCGAAACAGGATTCCGCGTCGCCGACGAGTGCTCGTGTCAGATCGAGCATGTGAGATCCGAGCACCCAGAGATCCTCGCCGCCGCCGCGCCGGGCGTCCTCTTTGCCGCGAGCCCGGACTTCGAGCACGTCGCCGATTTCGCCGTCGCGGATCAGTCGCTTCACGACGCTCAGGACAGGCGAGTAGCGGTTGGTGTGAGCGATCGCGAATTTGAGATGCCGCATCTCGCAGGCCTGAACCACCTCGTCGGCCTGGGCGAGCGTCTGGCAGAACGGCTTCTCCATATAAATATGGCAGCCGTGTTCGGCGCAGGCGATCGCGATGTCCCGATGCTGATCGATCCAGCGTGGGCAGATGACGGCGATGTTCAGTCGCTCGTTCTGCAGCATCTCGCGATAGTCGGCGTAGCCCTTCGCGGCACCGGTTCGGGCGAGACCGGCTTTCCGGCCGCCCTCATGCGGATCGGCGAGCGCGACGACCTCGCAGTCCTCGCGATGCTGCCACGGAAGGTCGAGCCCGTGTCCGTAGTTGCCTCGCCCCGTGTGACCAATGATGCCGACCCGGTACTTCGCCATGAGTGACGCTCCGACGGTTATTGAGGCCCGGTAGATTTCTGCAGATTGCAGGTCGCTGGATTCCTATGAAATCACTCGTTTAACGCCCAGCCGCAGGCGCCGGCCACCAAAGCATGGCAAGTTGTCTGGTTGCCGGCGCGCGGCTGGGCGGTAAACAGGTTCCATCATTCAGTGTTCCCGGACACGAACATGACAACTCGCAGGAATTCAGATGTTTCCAGTGGGACGGAATTCCGCCGAATCCAGCGACGCTCAGACGTCCGGCTGACTTTGCATCACCGCGTGTGCTGCGGCAGCTCGGCTCGCGAATCCAGCGCACGATAATCCTCACGCGAAACAGCGGCCAGCGAACGCATTGGCGGGTGGCGATCGGTCAGGACTGCTGTCCGTCGCGGCTTGCGTTCGAGGGGGTACGACTTAGGATCCCGCCTCAATCGCCGGGCCTCGAAGCCCGCTCGCGTTTTGACTTCGATCATCCCGTCACGCTCGGCTGAGCGTGCGTTTTCCTCAGGACTCATCATGGCCAAGAAGACTGTTGCTGACGTTGACGTTTCCGGTAAGCGAGTGCTCGTGCGAGTCGACTTCAACGTGCCGCTCGACGACAGCCAGAACGTCACCGACGACCTGCGAATCCGGATGGCGCTGCCGACGATCAAGTCGATCCTCGAACGCAATGGTCGAGTGATTCTGATGAGCCACCTGGGACGTCCGAAGGGCGAAGTCGTTCCGTCGATGAGCCTTAAACCGGCCGCCGACAAGCTTGCCGAACTGCTCGGCCAGGACGTCGCTTTCGCCGCGGACACGGTCGGTGACGATGCCGCTGCGAAGGTTGCCGCTCTGCAGGATGGCCAGGTACTGGTGCTCGAAAATCTGCGATTCAATCCGGGCGAAGATCGTAAGTCGGATGACGCCGTCAAAGAGCCGTTCGCCGAAACGCTGGCGTCGTTCGCCGACGTGTACGTCAATGATGCCTTCGGAACGTGTCACCGCACGGACTCGTCGATGTACCTGGTGCCGCTGAAGATGGTCGGCAAGCCGCGCGTGACCGGCGGTCTGGTCCAGAAGGAAATTAAGTATCTCTCGGAGACTATTGCCAATCCTGAGAGGCCATTCATCGCGATCGTCGGCGGCGCAAAAGTCTCAGACAAGATCAACGTGATCCGCAATCTGCTGACGATCTGCGACAAGGTTCTGGTTGGTGGGGCAATGGCGTACACATTCGAGCTGGCTAAGAAACGCAATGTCGCCATGAGCCGGGTTGAGTACGACTATGTGAAGCTTGCCAAAGAGCTGATGGAAGAGGGCGGCGACAAACTTGAGCTGCCAACCGACACTCATTGCGGAGACGACTTCGACGCGGACTGCAACAAGCAGGTTGTTGAAGCCGGAAATATCCCGGTTGGCTTCGAAGGGCTCGATATCGGTCCTGAGACCGCGAAGCATTACGCCGACGTGCTATCGTCTGCGAAGACTGTCGTCTGGAACGGCCCGATGGGCGCGTGTGAGCTGCCGCCCTTCTCCGTTGGTACACGAATCGTGGCCGAGGCGATCGCAAACAGCGGCGCGACAAGCATCATTGGTGGCGGCGACAGTGCGGCCGCGATCCAACACCTTGGTTTCGGTGACAAGGTGACGCACATCAGCACCGGCGGCGGCGCCAGCCTGGAAATGCTCGAAGGCAAGAAGTTCGAGGCCGTCGAACTGCTCGACGAGGAATAGGCCGGCCTTGCCGGTGACCGAGGTCGGACCTGGTGAAACGTCGTTCCAACATGGAAATAAGCGACGGATACTGGTCAGCAATGCCGCCGTGTCGGACCGCTGCAACTCAGGCCCGAAGGGCCGGTCCGATGTCAGGCCCGGACGAAGTCCGGGGTGAACTGCGTGATCGAACTCAAGAAAGCCCCAGCGGGGCGGCTCGAATGGTTTGCGACCATAGGGCCGCCCCGCTGGGGCTCGTCAATTGATTCCTGTTTCGATTCCCAGAGCTTCGCCCTGGGCTGACGCAGGACCGGCCCGTTGCGCCTTGAAGGCTGGAGATGACAGCCGGAGCGACGCTGCGCTTGATCCTGCCTACGGAACGGCAGCCTACCGAATGGCGGTCATCGACTCGGCGCGTATCTCAATAGACTGCCAGGTCACGGCGGTCGAGCCCTTGCCGTCCATCATGGTAAAGACGGCGTTTGACAGGCGGACGCCGTCTTTGATGGTCGGTTCCGTGGCGACGGTTTCAGCGTGAATCAGCCGGAAATGCGGCGAATCGTCTTCGGCCAGCAGGCAGTAAATGCGGTTTCCTCGCCGCGCCAGTCGCAGCGTGCCGGCGGTCGCTTCTTCCGCGGTCTCGCCAATAAAGCTGACGACGTTGTCTCCAGAACGATTGCGATTGAACTGCGTCTGAGTGATCTGCCGGGTATGCGTCTTTGGTCGCCGTAATGTTCCGCGATAGAGACCGGAATGCGTCAGCTGCGAGTCCTGCGTGATCGTTCGCAGGAAGATTCCATTCGACGAGTCGATCGGTCCCGAAGTTTCCAGGTCAGTGAACTTCGCCCGCACATCAAAGTCGCCGTGAAGGCGAAGGTTGGGAGACAGCCAGCCGGTTGTGTGACCCTTTTCTCCGCGGACGAGGACGCGGACACCGACGCCAGGCAGCACGGATTCCTCAGGGGCTCTGCCGTTCACCGCGAACATGCCCTCGGGCAGGCCATCCGACGCAAAGTCGTGTTCGAAGATCGCAGTGAGTTCAGGCAGCCGATCATCGAGAAACGCGAGGTCGTTGCTCGCCAGTTCCTGCTCGTCGTCGGGGGGCAGCGCTTTCGGCCAGTCACCTTGCCACACGATGTTTCGCGCGCGAGCCTCGGTCCGATCCCCCCAGTGAAACAGGCCGAACGTCCGCTGATTGCCGGGATCGACTCGACCGCGGTAAATCGACTGCCCATTGAGAACCAGCTCAAGACGGTCGCCGGTCAACGTGAGTTGCAGACGGTTCCAGGCGTTGTCGCGGAGTGTCACAGCCGCGCTGGAAAGTCTGGTCGTCTCGGTCGGCGACAGGCCGGTTCGGTCAAACACGCCGTCCGTAATCCAGTGCTGGTGAACTCCGTCGCGACTGATGACAAACGCCTGCCGATCCAGCGACGGGTAAACCTCGGATTCCCCTTCGCGATAAAAGAACTCGTACTCAAGCGTGCCGTCTTCGAGCAGTGGGCGCTGATATTGCAGCAGCCGCTCAACCCCGAGGCCTGCGTGCCAGAGTTCGCGCTGGCCGACAATCGTTCCACCGGACAACAGGCCGAACGAGTACTTCCAGTAGGCGCCCGATCCGTCGAGTGGTTCGCCGTGGTAGGCGTGCCAGCCTGTCAGGTCGGGACTGCCGGAAAGCAGAATCTGGTCGGGGATGGTTGGGTTGCCGGTAATCCGCAGATTCCGGACGCTGCCGTCGGTGTACGAGGGGCTGCGGATCGCGAGCCAGGGATCGCGTCCGAACGGCAGCGGTTCGACATGAATCAGTCGACCGTTGAAGTAAGTCGAGCACTGGCCATCACGCACAACCGCGCGATAGCGAATCCAGTCCTTACTCTCGGTCAGCCGCGGATCGATCGTCCCGGAAGGTCGTTTGCCGCGAAACGACCCGACTCCGTATGAAACGTGATCGTAAATCGGGGCGACGTACGTGCCGGCGACCATCAGATGTGTGTCCCGCCAGCCGAAACCGCTGACGTCGCATTCGACCTCGAAGTCGCCCATCAACGGGATGCGGTAGAAAAGGAAGTCGTCGTCGTGGCTGGCAACGCTTTCGACCTGGCCGCGGGCGAGCACCCAGCTCGCGTTGGGCATTCCGACGCCGCGCGACCATTGACTGGTTCTGCTGACGGGAGCCCACTTCTGCAGAGCAACCTGCGGCCTGTCAAGGTCGAGAGAACGCACCCTTCCAGCCGCAGCGGTCACCCAGCGGTTCCAGGCAAGCGGACCGTTCGCGACACCGTTCCTCACCTGAGACTGCAGCATTCGATTGAGCACTTCCGTTGCGGCGTCACGCGTCGGTTCGTGCGTCAGGCACTCGTGAACGGCCAGCGTTTCCGGCCAGCGATCAGTAAACGCCGGGTACGTCGATTTCAGAACGCGAGCAAACAGCTCGTCGAGACTGGCGAGTGCCTCATCAAAATCGCCGAGTGCGGCATCGGCGATTCCCAGCAGTGCCAACTGGCAACGCTGTTGAATCTCGCCCTGCGGAGCGGCTGTCTGAATCTTCGATCGAAGTTCCGACAGTCGACCCAGCTCAGCCGCCAGATGGATCAGATCGAGCGCCGGCGAAACCAGTTTTCCGCCGGTCGGGATCCGCGTTGCTCCGTCACGAGCTGCCGCACGGACGCGGTCGTTTTCCGTGAGGTTCCGGGCGGGTGGCGCCGGGTGGGTTGGCGAGAAGTCAATCGCCAGTCGAAACGTTGCGTGGCCCGCGCTCGGCAGAACCCAGTTCGACAGAAACTCAAACCGCTGGTCGAGCGGCATCTGCAGAGCACGGCGGTGAATGTCGAGCGCGGCGTCTTCAACATGCTGCTCGGCGAAAATCGCTCCCAGCACCGCAGGGGTGGATTCGAGCGCGCTGCTTCCCTCCAGATCACTCGCCATCGCGGCAGAGACTGACCCCATCCAGATTCGTCCGCTGAGCAGCAGAAACACCGCGATACGCAGTCTGAGCATCAAGGCAGCGCGGGACGGCCTGAAGGCAACGAGGCTCGAAAACGGCGAACGAGGAGCAGTCATCGGTCAGTCGCGGCAACTGGGTTCTGCGGTCGGATTTCGGCACGACAGTACAAAGTCGTCGGGCGGACCGAAATCACGTAGAGCACTGTCAACATCGAGGCGTGACTGTTTGGCCCGAAGCCGCAGACGATGGCGTTGTCGAGCCGGTTGGCGGGACGCTCCGTCGCCTGCGGCCTGGGGTCAAAGGCGACAGAAATTTCCAGGTCGGTCCTTACGCTGCGCGACGGGTCGCTTCGGGACACTCCTGCCCGCAGAGCACGTCGACCGTTTTCTCGGTGGCTCCACTTTGAGTGGCGACGAACTGCTGAGCCCGCTGCCCCATTGCGGCTGCCTTTGCCGGTTCGGCGAGCCAGTGTTCGAGGGTTGTCGCCAGAGAGTCGGCGTCGGTCACGATCGTTGCTGCGTCACTGGCGAGCAGAGCTTCAACCGTATCGCGAAAGTTGCGCGTGTTGGGGCCGAAGCAGACAGCGGCTCCATAGCCGGCCGGTTCGATCATGTTCTGCCCGCCACGGTTGGTGAGGCTGCCGCCAACGAACGCGAAGTCCGCGAGCCCCCAGCAGGCAGACAGTTCACCGAGCGTGTCGAGAAGTAGAACACAGTTTTCAGAATTCTGATCTTCACCCTCCCTTTGGGAGGGTCGCGGTCTCAGCCGCGGGGAGGGCGTGCCTGGCTCTGCATCGACGCATCCCAACGCGTCACCCTCCCCGCCTGCTCGTGCCTCGCAGTCGACCCTCCCAGAGGGAGGGTGCAGCAGAGCGTGGGCGAAACCAGACTTCAGTTCCGCGCTGCGGCGTTTCAGCGGCAGGCCGCGTGCGGCGATCAGCTCGGCGACTTCTTCAAAACGCTCCTTGTGACGCGGAACAAGAATCAGACGCAGGTCCGGTGCGATCCTGCGAGCGCGTTGCCAGGCGGCGATGGCAATGTCTTCTTCCGGAGCCTGCGTGCTGCCGGCGATGAAAACACGCTCGCCTGGTTCGATTCCGAAGGCGGCGCGCAGCGCGAACGTTCGCTTGTTGTCACGCTGTGTCTCGATACCGTCGAACTTGACCGAGCCGGTGACGACAAGCTGTTCGGTCGGAGCCCCGAGCGCGAGAAACCGTTCGGCGTAGGCAGCGTTCTGCACCGCGATCTGGTCAAAAGACTGTAACAACGGACGCAGCAGCCACTTCAGTTTCGAGTAGCCGCGGAAGCTGTGTTCGCTCAGGCGACCGTTGATCAGCGACAGCGGCACGCCGGCTCGTCGCATGGCTGCAACGATGTTCGGCCAGAGTTCCAGCTCGACCAGAACAAATCGCGTGGGTTTCAGACGCCGGATGGCTGCAGCGACGGCCCACGTGAAATCGAGCGGGCAGTAGCACACCAGCATGTTCGGATATTTCTCGCGAGCCACCGTGTGCCCCGTTGACGTCGTCGTTGAGATGACGATCTCGGCGGACGGTTCGCGGCGCTGCAGTTCCGCGAGCACCGATCTCAGCAGCAGGACTTCGCCGACACTGACCGCGTGGAACCAGTATCGCTGTTTGCTGGCTTCGACCGCGGGCAACTCGGGTGCGCGTCCGAGCAGTTTCTCACTCCAGCCGGTGATGTACTTGCCCTGTGTCACCGCGCGGTAGATCAGCAGCGGCAAGAGTGCCAGGAGCAGCGCGGCATAGGCCACGTTCAGCAGCCAGCCGAAGGCCCGTGACAGAACGATCGACGAGTTGTCAGCGCCCGAGTTGCTCACGGCCGGATCACGACCTCGCTGCCGGTGATCAGGAAGTCATAAACCTCGGCGACCTCTTCGTTCCGCATCCGGATGCAGCCGCGCGATTCCGCCTTGCCGATCGAGTTTGGATCAAGCGTTCCGTGGATGCCGTAACTGTCGCCCAGGTCGAGCCAGTATGGACCGAGCGGGTTGTTCGGAGCGCCGCCCGCGATGACCCTGCCGTCCGGATCGGTGTACTGCGGTGTCGGAATCTTCTCCAGCACTTTGAACTTGCCGACCGGCGATGAACCGTCCTGGCCGATACCGACGGAGTAGCGCTTCACAACGAACCCGTGAGCGTGAACCGTCAGCTCAAAATCGCTGAGGTCGACGAATGCTGAAAACGGGCCCTTGATGACCTTCAGCTTCTGCCCCGCTCGAATACGGCTTGGGTCAGAGATGCGGTTCAGCTTCGCGAGGTACTGCCAGGAAAGGCTGTATTTGGGAGCGACCCGCTGCAGCAGGTCGCCAGACTGCAGTTCGTACGGCTGTAGAAAGTGCGGCTGAGGATTGAAGTAGATCCGCGCCGCGTTTTGCTCGATGCGGCTCATGATCAGCGACCGCAGTTCCGGCTGCCGCCAGTAGAGATTCGACATCTCGCGATGCGCGACGATGTAGTCGCCGTTCTCGAGCAGCGTATCGATCGCTCCGATCTTTGATGTCGTATCGTCGGTCGTTGTCAGACTGTCGCTTGACGACGGCGTCGGGCGAGCGTTGGCTGCAATCCGCGGTGGCTCGTCAGACAGAGATGGCTCTGCGGCTCCACGGTTCCCGCCCGGCTGCTGTTCCGCGTCGGACTCTTCGCCAGCCGTCAGCAGAATGGACTCGCGAGACGCGACTTCGTTGCGCGGAATTTCGGATGGAAACTCGCGCGAATCGAACTCCTGCCTCGCCGGGTTCGTGCGAAACGGAGACGGGTCGGCAAAACGCCCGGAACCGGGCCGCGATTCATCCCGCGATGGCGACGGCGGAACCTCATTCGCCAGATCGCTCGACGCCGCCACGGAGACGTTCTGCCGGGGGGCGGCGTTTGACGACACTGCCGGTCGCGATGAACCGCCGTAGTCGGGAAACTGATCGGGAAAGCGGCCTTCGATGTTGAGCGACTCACGGCGTTCATCAAACGCAGCCGGCGGCAGATCGTCGGTCTGGGCGAACTGCTCGACCCGCGTCCGGAATGCTGGCCGCGGATCGTCAGCCGCGTCGAGCAGTGCGGGTTCGGACTGTTCGTCGCTGAACGGCGCAGGTTCTCCGAGATCCACGGAAACATCGTCGATCGACGCCCAGCTCAGGTCGTCGGGAACGTCCACGCCAGCGAGCTGGCCGGTGTTCGGCTCGTGAAACTCGATCGGCAGCCAGTCCGTAAACATGGCGACGCCAACGAAGGCTGCTCCACCAAGAGCCAGCAATGTCGAAAACAGCGCAATTCGTCGAGACGACTTCCACATATCGCTCTTCCCTGAGCTGTCTGGCCGGTGAAAGCACCGCAGACTGAAGTCTGAAAAGTCGCAGATCGCTCCGCGATCGTAGCGTGTCAATGATGGGTGAAGCGGCCGTCGTGCATCAGTGATCGATGGACTTGAAGGGCAGACGCCGACGTTTCGATCGCGGAGCGATCAACGACAATCAACCCGAAATTCGTGGCGGAACCTACCAGAGACGCCGTTTTGCGACCATGCGAGTTTCCGCCGCGACGGTCTCGGCGAGTACGCTTCTTCCACGCTCGTTTGAGCCGAAGCCGCAGGCGACGGCGCCATCATTACGCGAGTCCTCGCCCAAACGCTGTCGCCTGCGGCTTCGGGTCAAACAATCCTGGTCAACCGGAGGAATTCTCATGTCCGACATCCGCGAAGCGACCGTGAAACCCGTCGACGAGGAGTCGGCGACCGGACTCGTCGCCGAAATCTTCGCCGACATTCGCAAGACGAAGGGACTCGATTTCGTCCCCCGGTTCTGGCGCGTGATCGCGACGAACCCGACGCAGCTCAACGTCGTCTGGTTGAGCCTCAAACACCTGATGCACCCTGACGCTGTCAGCGGCGAATCACGGCTCAGTCCGGCGATGCGAGAGATGATCGCCGTTGCGGTCTCGGCATCAAACGGCTGCAGTTACTGTGTGAACTCACATACGGCGGCGCTCAAGAAGCACGGAGTCGATGACGAAACGATCGGCGAGGTGCTGGCCATTGCCGGCCTGTTCAACATGACAAACGCCCTGGCAGACGGTTATCAGATCGAACCCGACGTTCTGCCGCCGCTGGATTGACCATGCTGGAAATCGACGCTTCAACAACGCTGGATTACCTGCGAGGTCCCGGTCGGGACTTCCTGTCGAACGTCGGCCTGACAGTTGCCGATCTCGATGCAGCCACGGCGACGGAACTCGCCTGGGGCGTATCGAACATCGTCATCCGCGTCGACGTGCGGAATGCTGGCGTCAGCTTCGTGCTCAAGCAGTCGCGCGAAAAGCTGCGCACTCAGATCGACTGGTTCAGCCAGCTTGAACGCATCTGGCGCGAAGTCGACATGCTGCACGCCCTGCGGCGCCTGCTGCCCGACGGCGCCGTGCCGGTTGTTCTGTTCGAGGATCGCGAGAACTATCTCTTCGCGATGGAGGCGATCGAGGCGAACCATCGCGTCTGGAAAGCCGACCTGCTCGCCGGGAATATTGGTGACGACGTTGCCAGGAATCTCGCAGGCTGTCTTGCCGCGATTCATCGAGGCTCGACCGGAAACGCAACACTGGCCGATCAGCTTGGCGATCGCACCGTCTTCGACGAACTGCGTCTCGACCCGTTTTACCGCTACGTCGCCGAGCATGACGAGCACTGCCGACCGGCTCTTGAAGCGATCATCGAGTCGTCACTGACTCGCAGCGACTGCCTGGTGCTGGCCGACTTCAGCCCGAAGAACATCCTCATCACGTCACGAGGTCCGGTACTTGTCGATTTTGAAACCGGTCACTTCGGCGATCCGGCGTTCGATGTTGGCTTCTTCCTCAGCCATCTGCTGCTGAAAGCGGTGTATCACAACGGAAGCTGGGATCCATCAACCAAGGGGGACTTCCTGGCGACGCTCACGATTGCAGAGGCGAGTATCTTCGAGATGGTCTATCGACTTCATCTTGCGGAAAACCCGACACCGCAGTGGTACGCTTCCGCCGGTGAAACGACGTCCGAGTACGAACGCCGCTGCGTGCGGCACCTTGGAGCGTGCATGCTGGCCCGCGTCGCCGGCAAGAGCCGCGTTGACTATCTGCGCGAGGACTGGCAGCCGGAATTTGTCACCCGCTACTGCCACGGCCTGCTGACCGATTCCGGACTGACGCTCCAGGAAGCGTTCGAGTGGCTGAAGACGGCACTCGCGGAACGCTCATCGCGAAGCGATGACAGACAGTAGCCGGGGCGTCGCAGCGCAGCGGAGACCCCCGGTCGGCAATCAAGAAAACGTCCGCATCCTGAAGGGATGCCAGCCCGGTGCATTGCTGGCATCCCTTCAGGATGCAATTCTGTTGTTGATCCACTTCCGGGGGGTCTGCACTTCGTTTCGACCCCCGGCTACTCTCTGTGATCCCTTCGGGATCTGGATCCTCCAAATCCGACCTGGGTTTACGTTTCTGAATCGCCCATGACGTTTCTCCAGCCACTACTGCTGATCGGGCTGCCGCTGATTGCGCTGCCGATCATCATTCACCTGATTCACCGCAACCGGCATCGGACGGTGAAGTGGGCGGCGATGATGTTTCTGCTCGACGCCCAGCGGATGACTCGCGGGATGGCGCGGCTGAAGCAGATTCTCATCATGGCGGCTCGGATGCTGGCCATCGCGGCGCTGCTGCTGGCGGCGGCGCGGCCTCTGGCGAGCGGCTGGATTGGGCTGGCGGCGGGCGGAAAGCCGGAGACAACACTCATTCTGCTCGACCGATCGCCGAGCATGGCGCAGCAGAATCTGCAGACGGGCGAGTCCAAACTGTCGGCAGGAGTTGGCAAGCTTGCGGCACTGGCTGAACAGCTTGGCGGTTCGTCACGGATCGTTCTCATCGAAAGCACGAACCTCGCGCCGGTCGAGCTTGAATCGGCAGCGGCACTACGCGATCTGCCGGAAGCTCGGACGACGGATTCGGCGTCGAGTCTTCCCGGCATGTTCCAGGCGGCGCTCGATTACCTGACCGTCAATCAGGCGGGCCGAACCGACATCTGGGTCTGCTCGGACCTCCGGCGGTCGGACTGGGAGGCGGACAGCGGGCGCTGGGCGAGTCTCCGCGAATCGTTCACGCAGCTCGAAGGCGTGCGGCTGCAGTTGCTCGCCTACCCCAACCTGCCGCGCGAGAACGTCTCAGTGGAAGTTCAATCGGTGAAGCGGCGCAGCGTGCCGGGCGGCGCCGAACTGGTGCTCGACATTCGGCTGCAGCGGCAGACGGAGAGTGCCGTTTCGTCGAGCATTCCGCTGACGTTTCTGATCAACGGAGCCCGGACAGTTCACGAAGTCGAAATGACCGACGACGAACTCGTTCTGCAGGGCCACGTGCTGCCGATCGACGACAACTCCGCGACCGGCTGGGGCCGCGTCGAGCTGCCTGCCGATTCCAACCCGCGCGACAACGCCAGCAGCTTCTGCTTTGCCGGCGAACCAGTCCGGCATACGGTGATCGTCTCGGGCGTTGCCGCCGTCGCTGAGCCGTTCCGCATTGCCGCGACGGCACCGACCGACACGAATCTCGAACACACCGCTGAAGTGTTCTCGTCAGACCGCGTCGAGGAGATCGACTGGTCACTGCCGAGCTTCGTTGTCTGGCACGCGGACCTGCCTGAAGGAGCAATCGCTCAGCGGTTGTCGAACTACGTTGCTGAGGGGCGACCGATTCTGTTTCTGCCGCCGGACGCTCCGGCAAAGCAGTCGCTGTTGGGAGTGAGCTGGGGCGACTGGTCGCAGTCGGCAAACGACGATCCGTTCCGCGTCGAGAGCTGGAGTCAGGATGATGACCTGCTGGCGAATTCGCAGAGCGGCAGTGCCTTGCCGGTCGGTGACCTCAACGTTTATCGCCGAGCCGCCATCAACGGAACCGGCTCGGTGCTCGCGAGATTCGCCGACGGTCAGCCGCTGCTGCTGCGAACGCGCCCGGACATGAGTGGTGACTCCGCCGAAGTTGACGGCCAGTCGTCGCTGGCTGCCGGTTCTTCGGTCTGGTTCCTGGCGACGCTTCCGCAGGCGACACATTCGAGCCTCGCTCGCGACGGCGTCGTGTTTTATGTCGCCGTGCAGCGTGCTCTGGAGATCGGTGCGCGGACGATTGCTCCGGCCCGGCATTACACGGCGGGCAGCAGCGACGTGCCCGACCTGAGCCTCGCCGAGCCCTTCTCCGACGACACCGTCGACATCGTCTCGACCACCCGCCGTTTTCACGCGGGCGTCTACAAAGCGGGCGAGCAGCTGATCGCACTCAACCGCCCGGCATCCGAGGACCGTCTCGACGTGCTTTCGGAAGAAGCCATCGCCGGGCTGCTGAGCGGCATCGACTACCGCATCGTCACCGACCAGCTCGACAGCGGCGAATCGCTGGCCAGCGAAATCTGGCGCGCCTTCCTGATCGCGATGGCCCTCGCCCTGATCCTCGAAGCCGCACTGTGCCTGCCACCGAAGCCGGAACCTGTCAGTGACGCACTGGCCGGTTTTGCATCGTCCGCGGATGCCACTGCGTAACTCGACCGCTTGCCGCATGCTCGCTGCGGCCTACAAAGCCCATTCTACCTGCGTAGTTCGCTCCAGATTCCAGAAGGCTCTCTGTGTCCGTTCCTCAGCTTCGTATCCAGACCCTCAATGATCAGCCGTTGCGCTCCGACGGGCGGTTCGTGCTCTACTGGATGACGGCCAGCCGGCGCGTGGAGTGGAACTTCGGGTTGCAGCGGGCGGTTGAGCTGGCTGTCGAACACAAGTTGCCGCTCGTCGTGCTGGAAGCGGTTCGCGTCGGCTATCCCTGGGCGAGTGACCGGCTGCATCGCTTTGTGTTGCAGGGGATGGCCGACAACCGGCGACGATTGAGTGATTCGGCGGTCCGTTACTACTGCTATGTCGAGCCGGAAGCCGGTCATGGTTCGCGGCTGCTGGAAGCTCTCGCGGAACAGGCGGCGGCTGTTGTGACGGACGATTACCCCTGCTTCTTCATCCCCAGGATGCAGCGTGCCGTCGCGCCACGATTGAACGTGCGGCTCGAAGCGATCGATTCGAACGGGCTGCTGCCGATGCGGGCGGCCTCGCAGGTCTTCCCCACGGCGTACGCGTTTCGGCGGTTCCTGCAGAAGACGCTGCCCGACCATCTCGACGAGCTTCCAGATCGCGACCCGCTTGCGAACGTGACGCTGCCGAAGATCAAAATCGACGCGGAGATTCTCGAACGCTGGCCGGAGGCGTCTGACGAACTGCTCACCGCGACGACAGAGCGACTCGCTGCGCTGCCTCTTGACCATTCCGTCGGGCCGGGACTCGATGATGGCGGAACCTCGGCAGCTGAAGATGCACTGCAGAGCTTTCTGACCTCGAAGCTTGCTCGCTATCCGCACGAGCGGAATCAGCCGGAAGCTGACGTGTCGAGTGGCCTCTCGCCGTGGCTGCACTTCGGGCACATCTCAACCCATCAGGTGTTTGTCGAGCTGAGCCGGCAGGAAGACTGGAATCCCGGCAAGCTGTCCGATTCGACGAAAGGATCGAAGGCCGGCTGGTGGGGGATGAGCGAAGCGGCCGAGGCGTTTCTCGACGAGCTGGTGACCTGGCGCGAAGTCGGCTTCAACATGTGCTGGCAGAATTCGGACTACGATCAATACGAATCGCTGCCCGAGTGGGCTCAGACGACGCTCGCCGAGCATGAGGGCGACAGCCGGCAGTACATTTACTCTCCCGAGGAGTTCGAGCAGGCGGCGACTCACGACGAACTCTGGAACGCGGCGCAGAATCAGCTGCTGACCGAAGGGCGAATGCACAATTATCTGCGGATGCTGTGGGGCAAGAAAATTCTTCAATGGTCCCCAACGCCGCGCGACGCGCTCGACATCATGATCCATCTCAACAATAAGTACGCGCTCGATGGTCGGGATCCGAACTCGTACTCGGGCATCTTCTGGGTGCTTGGCCGGTACGACCGAGCGTGGGGCCCGGAGCGTCCAATCTTCGGAAAGATTCGGTACATGACGTCCGAAAACACGGCGCGTAAAGTCCGGGTCCGTGACTACATCGAGCGCTACCGGCCCGGCGGCGGACAGTCGGGCAAAGCAAAGTCCGGTCGATTGTTTTGAACCACAGAGGCACAGAGGTCACAGAGAGGCCCGATTGAATGCCAACTCTGTGGCCTCTGTGCCGCTGTGGTAAGTTCTGACTGATCAGTAAGCAGCCTGCTGGGATTCTCCCTTTGGCTGAGAAGCGCCTGAAGGCCACAGACAATGAGCTACGACGCGATTCTGTTTGTCTCGTTCGGAGGGCCGGAAGGCCCGGACGATGTGATGCCGTTTCTCGAAAATGTCACGCGCGGTCGCGGCATCCCGCGTGAGCGGCTGCTGGAAGTCGCCGAACATTACCAGCACTTCGGCGGTGTGAGCCCGATTAACGGCCAGTGCCGGGAGCTGATTGCGGCGTTGCGGACGGAACTCGACGAACACGGGATCGACCTGCCGATCTTCTGGGGCAACCGCAACTGGCATCCGTTGCTGCCGGACACGCTGCGTGAGATGCGGGACGCGGGCGTGAAGCACGCGCTGGCCTACGTGACGTCGGCTTACAGTTCGTGGTCAGGCTGCCGACAGTACCGGGAGAATCTCGAAGCTGCTCAGGCCGAAACCGGCGACGCGGCACCGCAGATCGACAAGATTCGCGTCTTCTACAATCACCCGGACTTTGTCGCCGCGAATGCGGACCGGCTTCGTGCGGCACTCGAACAGATTCCGGAAGGCCGTCGAGACACAGCCCGCATTGCGTTCACAGCGCACAGCATCCCGAACTCGATGGCCGACACCAGCGACTACGTCAAGCAGCTGACTGAAACCTGCCGGCTGGTTGCCGAATCCCTGAGTATCTCGGAGGACCGCTGGGCTCTCGTCTATCAAAGCCGCAGCGGACGGCCTCAGGATCCGTGGCTTGAGCCCGACATTGTCGACCATCTGAAAGAGTTGCACGCCGCAGGGGTCGCCGATGCTGTGGTCGCACCGGTCGGTTTTCTCTCGGATCACATGGAAGTTCTGTTCGACCTCGACGAAGAAGCCGCGCTGGCCTGCCAGGACATGGGGCTCAACATGGTCCGCGCTGGATCTGTCGGATCGCACCCGCTGTTTGTCCAGATGCTTCGCAAACTGATCGAAGAGCGGCTGTCGGGGGCGCCGCGTGAGTGCATCGGTCGGTTCGGGCCGAATCACGATGTCTGTCCCGTCGACTGCTGCCCTGGTCCGCCTCGTCGCCCGGCTGGCGGCCCGCCAGCGTCCGCTCGGCCCAGCTCCTGACGCCGACAGCTTGGTCGAGAATCTGCCAGTGAAACTGCTGGAATTGCCCTATCCTCAGCTCTATCAAGAGGTTGCGGCTCCTTGACACCCCGGATCCGCATCGATAAGTTTCCGCCTCCATTCCCGACCGGTTATTTCTGCCCCGCGCAGAGAACTCGATTGAGGGCGTAACCTGTTTTCAGATAACGGGTTAGAGGATGTGCTCAGGCCGGGCAAGGATGCTCTGCGGAGGGCGGAATGGTCAGAGAGAGCACGTAGAAGGGCTCCCATGGCGAAGAAGAAGACCGCAGTCCGCAAGAAGACGACAGCTCGACGCCCCGCAGCGACTTCACGGTCGACGGCGAAACCCAAAGCCGCCAGCTCGTCCCGCAGGAAGACTCCCGCTCAGCTCCTGTCGGCGGCAGCGAAGCTCGATCAGGAAATCCTGAAGCTCATTAACCAGCGAGCCCAGCTCACCATCAACTGGATTGAGTCTCAGGAGGACCCGCGGCGAGCCCTGTTTTCCCCGGAAATCAGCGATGCTCCTGTGGCGGCGGTCGTCGACAAGAATGCCGGGCCGCTCTCGAATCACGCTGTGGCCGGCGTCCTGCAGCACGTCCTCGCCGGTGCTCGTCGAAAAGTGCGACTGAAACGCGTCGCCTATCTCGGACCGGCCTACAGCTACTCGCATCAGGCGGCGATCGAACGATTCGGCGAAGCGGCCGATCTGATTCCGGTGAGTACGATTGCCTCTGTGTTTGAAGAGGTCAATCGCGGGCATGCTGAGTTCGGAATTGTTCCGATTGAAAACAGCACGGACGGACGCATCGTCGACACGCTCGACATGTTCACTCGGCTGCCGTTGCGAATCTGTGGCGAAGTTCAGCTCAGTGTTCACCACAATCTGCTCGCCAAGTGTGGCCGCAGCGAGATCTCCGAGATTTACAGCAAGCCTCAGGCGTTTTCACAGTGCCGCAACTGGCTGAATCGGCACATGCCGCACGCCCGTCTGCACGACGTGACGAGCACGTCGACAGCCGCGCAGCTCGCCCGCGACAAGCCGGGTGCGGCGGCCATCGCCAGCGCCAAGGCGGCCGTTGAATACGGCCTGCAGATCGTGGCCGAGGATGTTCAGGACAACAAGAACAACGTCACTCGGTTCGCCGTGATCGGCGACCAGACTCCGACGCCGACCGGCAAGGACCGGACGGCCCTGCTGCTGCAGATCCCGCACAAGCCGGGAGCACTGGCCGACGCTCTGGTGGCCTTCAAGAAGCAGAAGGTCAATCTGAGCTGGATCGAGTCGTTCCCGCTGCGTGGCCCGGAATCCGGGTACCTGTTCTTCCTGGACTTTGAAGGTCACGAGAAAGAGCCGAAGATCAAGCGAACGATCGATTCGCTCGCTCGAAATGCCGTTCGCATCGAAGTGCTCGGATCGTTTCCGCGGTCTGAGCCCGTCTGGTGATCATGGTCTGACGGCTGGCTTGCCATCGGTCGCAGCGGAAATGCAGCACTCGCCGGTTCCCGAAGCGTGATTGCTTGGGGAGGGCGTCTATTGTTGGTACATTCCGCCGCTCTGACCGCTTGAGTTTTCTGCGAACGCGGTGCGAGAGCCGTTGAAATTCAACCGGCTCCGCGATCTGTTGCGACTTCGTCATGTTGACGGTCGCTCGTTTCCCAAACACTGCACGACAAGGTCTTTGAATCAATGCGACGCCCGATTATCGCTGGCAACTGGAAAATGAACACCTGCCGCGAGAGTGCCGCCGCTCTGATCGATGGCCTCAAGAGCGAAGCTGCCCAGTCGCGGTCCGACGTCGAAATCATTGTCTGCCCGCCGTTTCCGTACCTTTCTCTGGCGGTCAGCCAGGCGGCCGGCTCCTGCATTCAGGTCGGCGGCCAGAATGCCTGGCACGAAGACTCAGGCGCCTTCACTGGCGAAACATCCTGCCCGATGCTCAAGGATATCGGCTGCCAGTGGGTGATCCTTGGTCACAGCGAACGTCGCCAGATCAACAAAGAGTGCGACAGCCTGATCAACAAGAAGACTCACAAGGCACTGGCGACCGGGCTCGGCGTCATCCTCTGCGTTGGCGAGCTGCTCGAACAGCGCGAAGGCAACCAGACCGAAGCCGTTCTCGAAGAGCAGATGACCGGTGGGCTGGCTGATGTTTCCGCCGACGATATGGCCAGCGTTGTGATCGCGTACGAACCGGTCTGGGCGATCGGCACTGGCAAGGTCGCCACGGAAGATCAGGCGGAAGCCGCTCACGCCTTTCTGCGGTCGTGGCTCGAAAAGCGGTTCAACGCGGATGTCGCCGCCGCAACTCGAATTCTCTACGGTGGCAGTGTCAAACCCGACAACGCCGCCGGTTTGCTGGGCCAGCCCAACGTCGACGGAGCACTCGTCGGTGGAGCCAGCCTCAAACCGGAATTGTTCAACCCGATTATTCAGGCCGGAGCGGCATCGGTAGCCTGAGCCTCAGGCAACTCGAATTGTTCCTTCGACTCACAGACCCTGACGCCGTCAGCTGAAACTCCCTGTTTTCGGTTCGCGGCTTTCTCCGATTGAGGAGCCTGTCATGGCCACATTCGCCATGGTGATTCTGATGCTGATCAGCTTCCTGCTGATTCTGGTCATTCTGCTGCAGCGCGGCCGAGGCGGCGGGCTGGCGGGTGCGTTTGGCGGACTCGGCGGCCAGAGTGCCTTCGGAACAAAAGCCGGCGACGTCTTCACCAAGATTACGATCGGCCTTGTCACCGCGTGGGTGCTGCTGGCAGGCGTGAGTGGCATTGCAGCTCGCAACGCCAACCAGGTCTTTATTGACGCGGATGAGTCTGCCGACACGCAGACGGACGACGATTCCGCAGCCGGCAGCTCGATGAGCAGTTCGGCTGACGATGCGTCGTCGGACGAAGCTGCCGCTCCTGAAACCGAGAAAGCGTCCTCCGACGACGCTGCTGCAGGTTCAGACGCTGCTGACGCGAGCCCGGGCGCACCGGCAACGGGCGAAAGTGACTCGGACGACAGCAAGCCTGCTGACGAAGAGAAGTCCGCCGACAGTGACGCGGCCAAATCGAACGACGGTGCGACCGGCGACGCGGACGGTGAGACAAAGTCCGAATAGTTCGCAGACCGAAACGGGCGCGGCGGCAGAACGCGACCTGCCTTCACTGGAGAGTGTCACGTGCTGCTGAGCATGACAGGATTCGGCAACGCGAGCGGTCAGAACGAACGCTTCAGCGTGGCCGCTGAAATCAAAGCGGTCAATAACCGCTACCTCAAAGTGTCGACGCGCTTCCCCGACGTCCTCGCGGCGCTGGAGCCCGAGTTCGAGCGGTTGATTCGTGAGTCGATCGCGCGCGGAACGGTGTCGCTGAATCTGCGATTCGCTCCCGTCGGCCAGGGCAGCCGTTACCACATCGTGCCGGAAGTTATCGCGGCGTACTCGCACCAGCTGAGGCAGATTGGACTGCAGCAGTCGTTGCCCGTCCCGGACTGGAGCGATGCGCTTCTGTCACTGCCGGGCGTGGTGGCTGACGAACTGAGTTCGACTGTTGATCCGAAACAGGAGTGGCCGCTCCTGGAGCAGACGATCCGCGAAGCCATCGAGCGCCTGCAGGAATTCCGGCAGCGCGAGGGCGAGGCCATGCGGCGCGACCTGGGGCTGAACTGCGACATCATCAGCGAACGCGTCGAAAAGATCGCTGAACTTGCTCCGAACGTTGTCAGCACGTATCGCGACAAGGTTCTCGACCGCGTCTCAGAACTGCTCAAGGGCTCGGGCGCGTCGGTGCAGCCGAACGACCTCATTCGTGAGGTCTCGGTCTTTGCCGACCGATGCGACATCAACGAGGAAATCACGCGGCTGCGGTGTCACGTCGAGGAGTTCCGCAAGGTGATGGACGCCTCACAGTCGCAGGGTCGCAAGCTCGACTTTCTCAGCCAGGAAATGTTCCGGGAGATCAACACGACCGGTTCAAAGGCAAGCAACGTCGAGATCGCCCATCACGTTGTCGAAATGAAAGCGGCGGTCGAGAAGATCCGTGAGGTTCTTCAGAACGTCGAATAGAGGGGCTCCCACTGGGGGCTCGCGGCACTCGCCCCCAGCCACCCTCACTGTCTTTGTTACACGCTGATGCGTTTCTTGTTCAGGCACCTGGCCCGATGTCCGACTCACTGGAAACACGTTCGACCGCTGAAGGTGAACCTGTCGCACAGGCCGGTGCGTCGCAGCAGATCGTGCTGATTTCCGGACCGAGCGGCAGTGGGAAATCGACGATCGTTAATCGGCTCGTCAGCGAGTCGCCGGTCAAACTGGTCAAGATGATCTCGGCGACGACCCGTCCGCGGCGGGAGAAAGAGGTCGACGGCGAGGACTATTACTTTCTGTCGGCGGACGAATTTGAAGCCCGCCGGCAGCGCGGCGCGTTTGTCGAGTTCGAGGAAGTGTTCTCGTCCGGATTCTGGTACGGCACGCTGAAGTCGGAACTCGAACGGGCAAGGAAGCTCGGCGGCTGGGCGTTTCTGGAGATCGATGTCAACGGGGCTCTGCGAGTTATGGAGCAGTACCCGTCGGCAGTCTCGATCTTCCTGAAGACACCGGATGAAAAAGTGTTCGAGCAGCGGCTGCGGGATCGCGGCACGGAATCGGAAGAAGTCATTCAGCGGAGACTGGAAACAGCCCGCAGTGAACTGAAGTTTGCGGATCGCTATCGACATCAGGTTGTGAACGATAACCTTGATCGAGCGGTCGCAGAGATCATCGAAATCCTCACAGCGAGGGAGGCGGAAACAGAATGATTGAAGAATTCAAAGAAGAAGAGATCGTCAGCAAGGTCGGCGGTCGTTTTAAGCTGTCGGCTCTCATTCAGAAGCGACTGGTCGCTCTGAACCGAGGCGCTCGTCCGCTGGTGGAACTGCCGACGAAAAACCAGATGGAAGTCGTCGTGCAGGAGATCATGCAGGACAAGATCTTCCTGGATGCTTCCGGCGAAGTTGCCGTTTCTGACGAAGGCCTGCCACTGGAAGCGACCGCCCAGGGCGACGCCGGCCCAACGCTCGACGACCTGCTGTAAGGCCAGATGCGGACGGAACTGCCGGCTCATTGTCCGCGGTGATGTGCTGGCGAAGAATGAGTATCGGCACCGTGAAGCAGAAACCGCGGAGCGGTGACAGATCGTAGCCTTGGGCGTCAGCCCAGGTTCCCAATTGGTTAAACAGTGGATTGAGCCGCGAAGCGGCGGTAGAGCCTGTCTTCTGCCGCTGCTTCGCGGCTCAACTCAATTCTGACGGCTTTTTGCGGGCTCATACCCGCAGCTACGTTCAGCCGCCGCTTCGCGGCTATGAACGAAACGCTGGACTGAGCGCACTCAACTGACCGTCAGCACCCAATCGATCCATCAGATATCGGACTCACAAGACGGAGAACCTCGCCATGAGCCTCAACAAAGTGCTGATCATCGTCGGTGATGCGACTGAGACGCTGGATACGATGTATCCGTATTACCGTCTGATCGAGGCGGGTTTCCAACCCGTGGTGGCCGCTCCGGAAAAGCGTAAGTATCAGATGGTGCTGCACGAGATTAAGCCGGGCTGGACGATCACAAAGGAGTGGGAAGGTTACACCATCGACGCGGACGTCGCTTTCGCCGACGTCAATGAAGAGGAGTATGCCGGCATCCTGTTCTCCGGTGGCCGCGCGCCGGAATACATCCGGTACGACGAGGATCTGGTCCGCATCACGAAGCACTTTTTCGCGACGAACAAGCCAATCGCCAGTGTCTGCCACGGCGTCGAAATCCCCGCTTACGCCGACTGTGTTCGCGGTCGGAAGATGGCGACCGTTCCGAAGTGTCAGTTCGATCTCGAAGTCTGCGGCGGCACGTTCGTCAACGAGTCTTGCGTGATCGACGGCAACCTCGTCAGCGGTCGCACTTTCCACGACAACGGCCAGTACGTCGGCCCGTGGATCAAACTGCTCGAAGACGCCCGCGATGCCGACAAGTGATCGTGGCACGCGGCTCCGTCGCGTTGGCCCGGCAGGCTGACCGGACGAAGTGCGACGTCCGAACGCGACTGCAGGCTTCGATTCGGTGGTGAATAACACGTCGGAAAAATGTCCCGTTTTGACAGTCGCCACCGTGCTCAATTCGGTGAGGCCCAGGGTGGGCGGGGTTATGTTGTTCGGCACGGGAATCGTTATTGTGACGCTGTGTCGAGCTGGTGCGGTGTCGTTGTGATGTCTGCATGACGTCGCGGGAAGCCGGGAGCGTGTCGAGGATTGCCCACGGCACTCTCGTGGGCGGAGCCGGCTGGAACACCGCACAGACGAACGGCGCGGCGGTCCAGAACGCGGGTGGCTCCGAGCGACGCTAGTTCACAGGGGTCCGGGTTTCCGCTTGGCGATCTGACGTTCCAGCACGGTGAGTTTGTCGTCCGCGCCCTTCTGCCTGGCGGGCGTGACATCAATCCGGCTGGGGATTTCACGCATGCTGTCTGAGGAGCCATCAGAGTTGTCTCACCCCAGACCTCACCATTCGATGCCGATGAGCGTCGCTTTCGGCGAGCGCGGTGCCGTGTCGATTGGCGTCGTGCTGGTGGGCTGCTTCTCGCTGGCGTTGAGTCTGCAAAGTCTGCTGACCGGATCGCTCGGACTGATCCCGCTGAACGATCTCGATCGAGCGGCACTCGTCGAAACGCTTGGTGGCATGGCGGTCCTGACTCCGGGCGATCGAACGCTTGACCAGGTCCAGCTCGGCCTGACGCCGCTGCTCCTGATCGCCACTGGGGTTTCGGCTCTCGCGCTCGGGGGCTCGATCGTGCTGCTGCGACTGCGCTGCCAGCGACTGCCCGCGCAATCGAGTTTCGGAATCGCAGCTCCGTGGCTCTGGTGGCTGTTGCCAGGTGGTGTCGAACTGCTGCAGCTGCTGTCGTTCGCAGCTGGGTTGAGCGGTGTTTCTTCGCTGCTGTATTCGCTGAGCAGCCTCGTGCTGCTCGTCGCGTTGGCTGGCTGGTTGAGCGGTCTGCTGATTCTGCAGGGCCAGAGTTCCGGAGGCTCGACGTCGACTTTCATGCCGCGGCTTCCGGCAAGCTGGCCGGTGCTCGTCGGCATCGGAGTCTTCGTCGCCGTCTTTTTTACGCTGAACGTGCAGTTGTATCGAGGACTGCTGGTGCCGCATGGCGATTCGGCGATGTACGAAGAGCATCTCTGGAACCTGCTGCACGGGAAGGGATTTCGCAGTTACCTCGACCAGGGATTGTTTCTCGGCGAGCACATTCAGGTGGTGCATGCGCTGCTGATTCCGCTGTACGCAATCGTTCCGTCACTATTGACGCTGGAGTTCTGCGAGACGCTGGCGCTGGCGTTGGCGGCGCTGCCGATCTTCTGGCTGGCTCGACGAGCGACTGGCTCACGCTGGTGTGCAGTGCTGCTCGCCCTGAGCTGGCTGCTGTATCCGCCACTGCAGTTTCTGGACATCGCCATCGACCTGAAGACGTTCCGCCCGATTTCGTTTGGTGTGCCGGCACTGCTCTTTGCGTTCGATCAATACGAGCGACGGCGCTACCGCACGATGCTCGTTCTGTTTGTGATCGCGCTGTTGTCGAAAGAGGACTACGCGCTGATCCTCGGGCCCTTCGGCTTATGGCTTGCCTGGGATGCGCTGTGCCTGCGACGCCGAGCGGCACTCAAGAATGGAACTGACGATCCTCAACAGCCAGCGTCGACGCTGCGAACGGTTCTTCCCGGCCTGAGCCTGTCGCTCTTCGCCGTCGCCTGGCTGCTGCTCGCAACGCGCGTTCTGATTCCGTGGTTTCGTGCAGGCGCCGAGCTGCACTACGTCGCGTATTTCTCGCGCTTCGGGGAATCACCGGGCGAGATCATTGTCAACATGCTGACAAAGCCCGGCCTGTTGTGGGACGCGCTGGCGACTGCTGGGACGGCGAGTTACGTGCTGACGCTGCTGCTGCCGCTTGCTCTATTACCGCTCGTCGGCTTTTCGAGGTTTCTGGTTGGCGTACCGATCCTCGGACTGCTGTGTCTCAACGAACTGATCCAGGGCGACCCGATGCCGTGGCACCACTTCCACGCGCCGCTGTTGCCCGTGCTGTTCTGGGCAGCGGCCGGAGGTCTCGGGACTCTGTGTCGAATCAAGCTCGACCGTCTGCCAGCGCGGCTGCGATCGACGTTTGAGAATGCGGAATTGAAGTTTGCCGCCGCTGCCTTCAGCGCGAGTCTCGTTGCCGGATCCGTCGTCGGGATCAGTCCGCTGTCGGTGCAGTTCTGGTCGCCGAACTCCTTTTATGCCTGGCAGAAGCTGTACGTGCCCGGTCCGCGCGCCGAGCTGTTTCCGAAAGTTCTCGCGCTGATCCCGCCTGAGTCGCGTGTCGCGTCGACCGATTTCGTGCATCCGCGGTTTACTCATCACGAACGCTCGTACGACTACAGCAACTATCCGCGTCGGGTCGCGAATTACGAAGACCGAGTGCCCGACGACACCGACTTCATCGTCATCGACACGCAGCACTACTACAGCGAAATCAAGACGCTCGACCAGGTCCGCGAACTGCACACCGAGCCCGACAAGTGGGACGTCATCGACTCCGGCACGCAGGGCTATTTCATCGTGTTGAAACGTCGCTCGATGGAGCGTGCCAGGTAGCGAAACTCGCGCAGAGTTTCGTCCCGCTGCATTGAGCATGTGCCGAAACTCTGCGCGAGTTTCGCTACTTCTCTGCTTCGCTCGATGCTTCACCGGCGGCTTCGGCATCTCTCGCTCGTGCGTTGCGGCCGGCGGTTTCGAGGATCGCGACGATGAACAGCACGCACACGATGAGGCCGACGACGGCGGCAGCGGAACTCCAGTCGGCGACGCGGTACAGCAGCAGGCCGCCGAGGCCGGTTGTCAGTGTTGCCAGGTGAACTGTCAGCACGGCGTTGCGCGGCTTGAGGCCGAGGTCAACCAGCCGATGCGAGAAGTGGCTCTTGTCCGGCTGAAACGGGCTGCGGCCTTCCTTCAGGCGGATCAGCATGACCGTCGTGAAGTCGTACAGCGGGACGGCGAGCACGCACAGCGGCGCGAGCATGACGTGCCGGCCAATCTCGGCGGACTCCTCGTAAAACGTGCCGACGATCGTCATTGAACTCAGCAGCAACCCGATGAAGTAGCTGCCGGTGTCGCCCATGAAGATGCTCGCTGGCGACCAGTTCCACCACAGAAAGCCGGTCAGCGATCCTGCGATGATCAGCAGAACGCCGGCGATGAACCAGCGAGGTTCGGACAGGCACGTCAGCATGATCGCCGCGAACAGGATCGACGCGACGAGTCCGATGCCGCCGGTCAGGCCGTCCATATTGTCGAGGAAGTTGAACGAGTTGATCAGGACGAGCATCCAGCCGACGGAGATCACCCAGCCGACCGACGGCCACGGAGCGAAAACGCTGGCTCGAACGCCGGCGGTCGCGAGTCCGCACGCGACGAGGATCTGAATCACCAGTCGCGGCTGCCAGGGCAGATTGCGGAGGTCATCGATCAGCCCCATGACGGACAGCAGCGTGCCGCCGGCAATGATGCTCCACAGCAGCCCGGTGCGAGACAGAGCGCCGTCAAGGTACGGGCGGAATTCCTCGGGGAGCCATGTCGGCGGTTGCTCAAGCCGAGTCAGCCACCAGACGCTGAGATGCGCGGCCAGCAGCGGCAGGACAACACCGAGCCAGATGCCGATCCCGCCGCCGAGCGGTGTCGGCACAACGTGCACTTTTCGCGCGGCTGGTTGATCGACGAGGCCCCAGCTCGGCGCGAAGTGCCGCACCAGTCGCGTCGTGATGATCGAGACGACGAAAGCGGAACCGAAGCAGGCGGCGATCAGAAAGAACATGAAGGAACTCGACAGTCGAAACGCGGAAGTCGGAAATCCGTGGGAAGCCTGGTCGCAGTAAAATCCGACTTCGTGCTGCCCGTCACCGAGAGCCGGTTGTTCGGTCTCGAACGGTTGCTCCGCGTGAGCACATTTCACTCAACCTGACGGCCTTCGCGACGCGCAGCGTGCCCGCACGGCGGAAATGGCAGGAGGTAACAGACAGGCCATCGTTCGGCAATCCGCTCGTGCTAGTCTCAGACAGAAGATTCTCGACTGAGCAGCGCTGCGTCTGTTTCGCCGGTCACGTCGACCGTCGTTCGGACAGAAAGCGGAAACTCAGTTTCGATTCCCGGTGAATTGTCGCGTCCGGCTGCACGTCGGAAACTCGACGGAGAAAGATCATGTTGAGGCATTCTGCCCGAAGATTTGCATCGATTGCCGTGCTCGCGGCCGCCTTCACTGGACTGGAAACGCCAGCGGCCCAGGCCGACCTGCTCGGCCTGCTGGGTGGATCGAGCGGCGGGTCAAGCGGAGGTTCGAGCGGCGGCTCAAGTGGCGGATCGAGCGGTGGCTTCGCGATGAGCTTCGGCAGTTACGGGAGCAGTGGCGGGTCGTCCGGGGGATCCCGTGGTGGCTCGTCGGGTGGCAGCAGCGGCGCTTACGTGCTGCGTTCCGCAGGCTCCAGCGGTGGCTCGTCCGGCGGATCCAGTGGCGGCTCTTCAGGAGGTTCCTCGGGAGGCGTCGCGTTCCGGAGCGGTGCTTACTGGTCGGCTTATGGAGCACCCGCAGCGCCGATGCAGGGATTCGTCCCTGTGGCCGCGGCTGGTTACGCGGGAGCCGCACCGCCCGCCAGTGCGGGACCGCCGGATGTCGCTCCCAAGTGGGCTCGGGCACCAGGCACCGTTCCCGTCATTCCGCACCAGCAGACAACGCCTCAGTGGGTGGCTCCAGAAGCGTTCGCGCGAAGTCACCCCGGACTGATGCCGGCTGCCGTTCCCGCTCAACCAATGGCGTTGCCGCAGGCTTTCCCGCAGCAGCCTCAGCAACTCCCCGCAATGACGTACCAGAATGCGGGCGTGCCTTATCGAAACGTCGCGCTGCCGGCTCAGCTTCAGGCGTTGCCCGCTGCTGCTCAACCGGCAGGTCCGATTCCGCAACAGGCGATTCAGCTGCAGCAGTACGTTG
>Ga0070727_10000823_pt1 | contig 35550 bp, 34 predicted proteins | sample tdAd472_FD_66722 | JGI IMG/M metagenome (GOLD analysis project Ga0070727, IMG submission 66722) | Marine sediment microbial communities from the Atlantic coast under amendment with organic carbon and nitrate - tdAd47.2 | ecosystem: Environmental > Aquatic > Marine > Coastal > Sediment | place... | reverse complement strand
ACGATCCGTTCCGCCTGATGGGCTTCGGTCACCGGGTCTACAAGAACTACGATCCGCGCGCGGGTGTGCTCAAGGCATCGGCCGACGAAGTCCTGGCGGAAGTGGGGGTGGAGAACGACCCGCTGCTCGAACTCGCCATGGAACTCGAGCGGATCGCGCTGGAGGATGAGTATTTCGTCGAGCGCAAGCTGTTCCCGAATGTCGATTTCTACTCGGGCACCATCTTCAAGGCGATCGGCTTCCCGACCAGCATGTTCACCGTGCTGTTCGCGCTGGCGCGCACCGTGGGCTGGATCGCCCAGTGGAAGGAAATGATCGAGGACCCGGCTCAGCGCATCGGCCGGCCGCGTCAGCTCTTCACCGGACCGACCGAACGCGAATACCCGCCGCTCGACAAGCGTTAGCTAAACCGACATCCGATTGGTACGACGGCCCTCATTTCAGAGGGCCGTCTGCCGTTACGGCTTCTATTCGTCGAAGGATGAACCATCCTTGCGGATAAACCGGGGTTTGCCGTCGCGCACGGCGTTCGCCATGTCGATATCGGGATAGGTCACGTCTTCCGCGCGCGGCCGGTCGCCGACTTCCAGCGCCAGGACTTCGCTGTCTGAGCGATTGGCCAGCGTGTGCCCGTTGGGATTGCCCGCGGGAAAGCCGGCGGTCATCCCCGCGGTGAGCCTTGTCTCGCCCTCGTCGGTGACCAGGGTCGCCTCGCCTTGGAGGATGTAGACAAACTCATCCTGCTCGGAATGCCAATGGCGGGCCGACGATTGTGCGCCGGGCTCGATCCGCACGATGTTTACCCCGAATTTCGTAAGCCCCAGCGCGGGCGACAACCGTGTGCGGTGACGCCCCTGCACCAGTTCATCATAGGGGGACGGATACGGCGAGCCGGACTCCTCGGGAAGGGTTGTCGGATCGACGATCAACTCGGACGCCGTGCGTTTGGTCCCGCTCATGTCCCTACCCCTGCTCAATCAGTTCGATCTTGTAGCCGTCGGGATCCTCGATGAACGCGATCACGGTCGTGCCGTGCTTCATCGGTCCCGGTTTGCGGGGGATGCTGACCCCTTCGGCCTCGAGTGCCTCGCAGGTCGCGTAAATATCGGGAACACCAACCGCGAGATGGCCGAAACCGGAGCCGTGCGAATACGGCTCGTCCTGGTCCCAGTTGTAGGTCAGCTCGATCACCGCTTCGCTGCTCTCGTCGCCATAGCCGATGAAGGTGTTGGTGAAACGGCCGCCTTCGAATTCCTTCTGGCGAATGACCTTCATGCCGAGATGGCGGGTGTAGAAATCGATCGATTTGTCCTGATCCTTCACCCGGATCATCGTGTGAAGAAGTCGATACGCGTCAGTCCCGGCCATGGTGCCACCCCTTTGCTGTGCAACTGTCTGTGCTGTCCGTTTTTACCGCTTGCGGTGGGCCGCGACAATGTCGAGCACAGCGCGCGCGGCACGCGCGCTTGGCCGCTCACCGCCCGGTTCCATATTCCGGGATATCCGGCGAGCTTCCGCACCGATCTCCGCCCGGCGTTGTGAATCCAAAAGCAACTCACGCAACGCCGCCGCGATCAACTCCGGCCGGCAACGGGGCTGCAAAAACTCCGGCAGCACCTCACGGTCGGCCACGATATTCACGATCGACGCATAGCGAACCCGGATCATCCGGCGCGCGACCGCGCCCGTCAGCCATGGCACGCGATACATGACGATTGTCGGGACCGCCGCCCATGACAGTTCGAGCGTCACCGTCCCCGATGTCGCCAGCGCGAGATCGGCCGCCGCAAAGGCGTCGTAACGCTCTCGCGCGCCATCGACCACCGTGACGGGCCACGGCCACGTGGCGACGGCCTCCTCGATCACCGTGCGTACATTCTCCGCGGCCGGGATCACGAGCGTGACATCCCGATGGTCCGGCATCACCCGGGCCAGCGTCTCACGGGCAATCGGCAAAAGGCGCGACACCTCGCCCCGGCGGCTTCCCGGCACCACACAAAGCATGGTCGCATCGGCGGCAATGCCATGGCGGGTGCGAAACGCAACGCCATCGCCGGCATCGACGTCACCCTCGGCCACGGGATGGCCGACAAAGCTGCTCGCCAGCCCCGCCGCATCGAACAGGGGCGGCTCGAACGGGAACAAGGCCAGCAGATGGTCGAAATGTTTGCGGAACTTGCGGACCCGGCCCGCGCGCCAGGCCCAGATCGTCGGCGCCACATAATGGACTCGCGGGCATGTGCGCGATCGGAGGCGCCGGATCACACCGAAAACGAAACCGGGTGAATCGATCGTGACGATGACATCGGGCGTTTGCCGCGTGATATCGTCGGCCACCAGCCGCATACGGCGCAGCAGCCGGGGGACGCTCGGCAGGACCTCGAAGAGACCCATGATCGCCAGTTCGCCATAGGGAAACAGGCTCTTGAGGCCCGCTGCTTCCATCTCCGGACCGCCCACGCCGGAGACGCGCAGGTCCGACCCCGCCGCCGCCGCGAGCGCCTCGATCAACCGTGCGCCGATGACATCGCCCGAGGGCTCACCGGCGATCACATAGACATGCAGGCCGTTTCCCGGCTGGTCGGCCCCGGATTCACTGGCCCCGGTTTCATTGGCCACGGTTTCATTGGCCACGGGATCGCTCATCAGCCGGCCGCGTCGCCTTCGAGATAGTCACGCGGGCGTATACCAACAATGAAGATGCCCGCGGCATCCGCCGCCGAAATCAGGCCGGGTTGGTCGAGGACCAGCGTGTTCCCTGCCCCGATAGCAATACCCGCCAGGCCCGCGGCGACCGCATCGGCGACCGTATCCGGCCCGATCGTTGGCATATCCGCGCGAATTTCCTGCCCCGGCTTGGGCAGTTTCACAAGCACCCCGCCCCGGCCCTCGCGACGCAATGTCCCGCAGCGCTCCAAAAGCCCACCTGTCCCCTCGGCAGCCTCGAGGCCCAGGACGATCCCCTGCTGCACGACGACCGCCTGACCGATGTCCAAATGGCCCGTCGCATCGAGAACCCGCACGCCATGCGCGATATCGGCTTTATTATCCGGATCGGGCGCGACACGACCAAATGGTCCCTCTGGGGCCCGCATTTCCTGCAAGACGCTGTCGGCGCCCACGACACGAAACCCTTCCTCTTCCTCGAGCGTACGAACAATCGCGCCGAGCAAGCCATTGTCACCCTTGTTCAAAAGGCCGCGGGCCAGAAAACGCGCCGCGCGGCGGTCCGGGCGCAGTTCCCTGAGGGTGGGGCGGCGCACTGGGCCCGCCATGACGATTTCCTCGACATCCTCCGCGCGCAGCCGCCCCAGCGCATCGTCCGCGGCACCCAGGCGCACCCATGCGTGGGGGGCGTCGCCGATCACGTCCGGGTCGGCCTGGCCCTCAAATGCGATCACGAAGACCGGCCGGCCCGTTGCCCGGCACGCTTCTATCAAATGTCCCGGCAAGGGACCGCCGCCGGCGAGAATGCCGAGCTTAGGCGCCATTCGTGGATTTGGGCTGGAGAACCGCGCGCGAGGATTGCTCGCGAACGAAGTCGACGATCTCCATCACCCCCTCATTCTCGGCGTACAGGGCGACCACATCGTCGACGCGCTCCTGCATCGTTCCCTCCTGCGCAAACAACAGCCGATAGGCGGTGCGCAGATGGTGAATATCGTCGCGCGAAAAATCCCGGCGCTGCAGGCCCACGAGATTCAGCCCCCGCAAGCGCGCGCGCTCGCCCATGGCCGAACCGTATGGAATCAGATCATGCTCAACACCCGACATGCCGCCGACCATTGCGTGGGCGCCGATCCGGACAAATTGGTGGATCGCCGCCAGACCACCGATGATTGCAAAATCGCCGACGTGAACGTGCCCCGCCAGGGTGGCATTGTTGGCCAGAATGACATTGTTGCCGACGATGCAGTCATGGGCGACATGGGACGCCACCATAAACAGGCAATCGTCCCCGACACTGGTCACGAGACCGCCGCCGGATGTCCCCGGATTCATGGTCACATGCTCGCGTATCCGCGTCCGGGCACCGATCCGTAGAACCGAATCTTCGCCGGAAAATTTCAGGTCCTGAGGCACGAGGCCGATGGACGCAAACGGATAGATTTCACAGTCCGGACCGATATCCGTCCGACCGCCGACGACGACATGGCTGTGAAGTTTCACGCCGTCTGCGAGCACCACCTCTTTGCCAATGACGCAATACGGGCCGATTTCAACATCAGCGCCAAGTGTCGCCCCGTCCTCGATCACCGCCGTGGGGTGAATGTCGCTCATTTAGGAATCCATAATCATCGCGGAATAGGTCGCCTGGGCAACAACAGTATCACCCACTTTCGCCTCACCGCTGAACTTCCACACATTGGCGCGGTTGCGTTGAATGGAGACGAACAGTTTCAACTGATCGCCAGGGACGACAGGTTTGCGGAACCGCGCGCTGTCGATGGTCATGAAATAGACGAGCTTGCCAAGCGCCTCTTCGCCGAGGGTTTCAACAACCAACACCGCCGCCGTCTGTGCCATGGCTTCAATGATCAGGACCCCGGGCATGACTGGACGGACCGGAAAATGACCGAGGAAGAAGGGCTCGTTTATCGTGACGTTCTTGATGCCCGTCGCACTTTGGCGAATGACGATATCTTCGACGCGATCGATCATGAGGAATGGCTGGCGATGAGGAATCATCTCCATCACCTCGAGGATATCGACGGCCTCGCGAGCGTTGTCGTTCATTTGGGAGTGATCGAGTTTCGTATCCATATGCGCTAACCGGCCATGTTAATTCAATGTTTAGCGGCCACGGTCCTTGGTGACCTTGGCAAGAACGGCCATCTGACGGAAATATTCCTTGGCCGGGATGGCGGGATTGCCCGCCAGTTTCGCCCCGGGTTCGGAGTCTCGCATCAGTCCGCTGCGCGCCGCAAGCTGGGTTCCGGCCGCGACAGTTAAATGCCCGCCAACACCCGATTGTGCAGCCAGGATGACAAAATCCTCGACCGTTGCACTCCCCGCAACGCCAGCTTGTGCGATGACAACACACCCCTTGCCCAAGCGGACGTTGTGCCCGATCTGCACCAGATTATCAATCTTGCAGCCGTCGCCGATCACGGTGTCCGGACCGGCCCCGCGGTCGATCGTCGAGTTCGCTCCGATCTCCACATCGTCGCCAATTATCACGCGCCCGAGTTGGGGCACATTCAAGTGGCCTTCGGCCGACATGTCGAAGCCAAATCCCCGTGTTCCGATGCGAACACCGGGATGCAATTCGCACTTCGCACCGATGTCGCAATGGGAAACACTGGCACCAACTCCGATCACCGTTCCGGTGCCCACCGTGACACCCCGGCCAACGACGGCGCCGGGCTCGATCACAACGCCCGCCTCCAGCCGCGCACCCGCCCCGATGACCGCGTTGGCACCCACCGTAACGCCCTCGCCGAGCACAGCGCTATCGTCGACAAATGCTGCGGGATGGATGCCAGCCTGGGCAGATGTTTGCGGATAAAATGCATGCGCGATACGCGCATAGCCGCGATAGGGCGTTTCGCTCAACAACAGCGCCATACCATCCGGTGCGCGATCGGCAAGCGCGGGCGACACGATGCACGCCGCAGCCCGCGATACCTCGAACGCGGCGACATATTTCCGGTTATCGAGGAAACTGATCTGCCCGGGCCCGGCCACATCTAAAGGGGCGACATCCTCGATCAAGAGGTCGGGGTCGGTTCCATCAGATAACGTGGCGCCCGCAACGTCGGCGAGGTCCGCGATCGAAATGGGACCTCTGTTCTCGAAAAAGCGCGAGTCTGCCATCAGTCTCGATCAGTTGCCCGCTGGTTTATTTGGATCTTTGCGGTCGAGCGACATCTCAATATCGGATAGCCGGACGTTCAATCGCTTTAGAGATTCCTCACTAATATCGAAGGAGTCAAAAGCGACCACGATCTGGGTCCGCGGAAGGACCAGATTGACCCCGATCTCCTCCGCCAGCTTGCCGACTTCCTCAAACAGCACAAGCTGGATGCGTTGCATCGTTTGGGCCATGCCCCGATCCAGCGTCTGGCGCAGCGACCGCGCGCGCTGCTGCAATGTCGCGGCCCGCTCCTGCAGGCCCTGACGACGTTGGGCATAGACTTCAGGCGTCAGGATCGCGCGCTGTTGCTGAAGCTGTTGCTCCTCCGAACGCAGCTTCTCCTCTTCGGTCGCAATCTCCTGCTGCAGATTACCGGCGATTTCATCGATCTGCGATCGCGCAGATTGCACCGCAAGGGATTCCCGCAATATTTTGTCCACGTCGATGATCGCGATCGATGGTGCCGGCGGTTTGTTTGCGCCCTGCGCATGAACCGGCGCAGTCAGAACGGCCCCGCCAAAAAAAATGATGGCTGCGGCAAGCAGTTGCATCCGCATAATGTCTACTCCGTTAGAACCGCGTTCCGAAGCTAAAGCTGAAGAACTCCGTCTTGTCATAATCTTCCTTAAGGATCGCGCGAGACAGGTTGATACGCACCGGCCCAACAGGCGAACCCCACCCCAGTCCAACCCCGACCGAGCTGCGAAGGCTCGCATCGTCGGCAATATTGGAGAATGGATCGTCATTGCCCCACACACTGCCAAAGTCACTAAACAGCGCGCCCTTCACGTCGAACTCGTCCGGCAGGCCAAGCGGGAATCCGAGCTCAGCCGATCCGCTGTAGAATTTTGTGCCACCAAGCGAATCGTCGCTCGCCAGATCGCGGGGACCGACACCGCCAATTTTGAAACCTCGAAACCGGCTTCCGCCGAGGAAAAACCTTTCGGACACCCGCACTTCTTCGCCGCCGTCGAGCGAATTGATGATGCCCGCATCGCCTTTGAGGCCCGCAATAAACGATGAACCGAACAGAGGCCTGAAGACGGCGGCGCCCACTTCGTTACGGACGAACTTCTCGGAGCCGCCGAACCCGGCGACATCAATCCCGTAGGACAGCGAATAACCATCGGTCGGATTGAACCGGCTGTCGAGCGCATCGAAGAAGAAATCATTTTCGATCGCCGATGTGGTGAAAGAGCCTTCCTGTGCCTGAATGACCGGAGAGGCATCCGCAGGGATGTCACCAATGCTGTCGCGCGCAAAGCGGTACCGTGCGGTATGCCGGAGCCGCTCGGTCAATTGATAACCCGCACGCAATCCAAATCCCGCCTCGTCCTCTTCGAACGAACTCCGGTCACCGAAATCCGTTGTGCGCAGAAACAGGTCGAACCCGGCCGCAACATCGCGGTTCAGGAAATAGGGTTCGGTGAAGCTCAAATCGACTTGCTGTTGTTTCGCCGCCAGGGTCGTGCTCAGGCGAAGATCCTGGCCGCGTCCCAGCAGGTTTCGCTCACGCAACGCCAGGTCGGTCAGGACGCCTGCCGAGGATGAGAAACCGGCGCCGATCGAGAGCTCGCCCGTCGATTGCTCCTCGACGTTCACGCTGACCACCGTGCGATCATTGGCGCTTCCGGGCGTGTTGTTAATGTCGACACGCGAGAAGAAACCCAGATCCTGCAGACGCTGGCGCGTTCGGCGAAGCTTGGCGGTGTTAAACGCGTCACCCTCGACGATCGTGAACTCACGCCGGATCACCTTGTCCAAGGTTCGGACATTACCCGCAATATCGATCCGTTCGACAAAAACACGCGGTCCTTCGCGAATTTCGTAGGTGACGTCGATTGTCAGGGCGTCACGGTCCCGATTCACGCGCGGACGCACATCGACGAACGCAAATCCTCGTTCACCGAGTGACTCCGTGATCGATTGCACCGTCGCTTCTACCTCGTTGGCGTCATACGTGTCGCCGGGGTCTGCGGCAATCAACCCGCTCAGTTCCGTTCCTTCCACGCCGCGAAGTTCGCTCGCAACATTCAGATTGCCGAAGTTGTAGAGCGGGCCTTCGTCGAGCGTGAAGGTGACGATGAAATCATCGCGGTCTTCGGTCAGTTCGGCAATCGCCGAGACAACCCGAAAGTCGGCAAACCCTTCGGACAGATAGAAACGACGCAAGAGCTCGCGGTCAAATGACAGTCTGTCCGGGTCGTAGGTGTCGTTGCTCGAAAGGAAATTGTAGAAGGCCGTCTCGGTCGTCTGGATGATGTCGCGCAGATTGCCATCAGAAAACTCGCGGTTCCCGATGAAATTGATGGCACGAATACCGGTTTTGCCACCCTCCTCGATTTCGAAGACGAGATCGACGCGATTTTCCGGCAACTGAATGACCTTGGGGTCCACCGTGGCGGCAAACCGGCCCGACCGGCGATAGATATCGAGCAACCGCTGCACGTCGCTTTGAACCTTCGTGCGCGTGTAAACGACGCGCGGGCGCAATGACACTTCAGATTGAAGCGCTTCGTCATCGAGCTTGCGATTTCCCTCAAATGCGATCCGGTTGATGATCGGATTTTCCACCACCTGCACGACGACCGCATCGCCCTCGCGGCGCAGCGTGACGTCGGCAAACAGGCCGGTGTTGAAGAGATTCTTGAGCGAATCATCGACCTTCGCCGGGTCATAGACTTCACCCGGCTTGATCTGCATGTAGGCGTTCACCGTCGACGGATCGATCCGCTGCGTCCCCACAACACGGATCTCCTCGACCACGGTGCCCGACCGGGTCTGCGCGTTCAGTGGCTGCGCCAGCGCAAACAGGGCGAGAACGCCGCCCGTCAGCACGGCCGCTAAAACATTCTTACAAGTGCGGAAATGCACGCGCTCGCCCCTGTCCTTTCGGCCGCCTGTTTCTGCTTTCCGGTCAACCCCTTAGGGTCAGGTGAACAGCGCAACCAAACGCTGCACAACCGGCAGACGGACGATATCATTGAATGTGGCGAATAGCATGAGCCCAAGCACGAAAACCAGCCCGATTTTCATACCGAGCTCTTGTGCCCAACGACCTGGCGCCCTGCGGAACACCGCTTCATATGCGTAGAACGCCAGATGTCCGCCGTCGAGCAACGGAATTGGCAGCAAATTAATCAGCCCGAGATTAATCGAAAGGAATGCGGCAAAAATCACCAGTGTGGCGATTCCGGCATCCGCCGCGCTGCCGGACATTTGCGCGATTCGCACGGGACCGCCCAGTTCCTGCGCGCTGCGTTCACCACCGAACATCTGGCTGATCGCGGTGATGGTCACCGAAGTCAAACGGATCGTCTCACGAACACCCTGCCAAGCGGCCGCCGGTACGCTGTGCCGCTCGAATGCCCGCTCCAGCCCGCGAACCCCCAGAACACCAATGCGGGCCTCGTCACCGAGGCCGTCGGGGATCACGGTCACGCGGGGCGTCGCCACCAGATCGAGCCGGCTGCCATCGCGATCCACGACGATGTCGACGGGAATGCCCGGATGAAGCCGGATGAGTTGCTGCACCTCTTCAAAACGGGCAATGGAACGGCCGGCAACTTCGAGAAATTCATCGCCGGACTGCAGTCCCGCCACTTCCGCAGCGGATCCCGGAACCACTTCCGACACCTGTGCCGGGGTGAATGGCTGACCGGCGGTGGCAAAAAGAATCGTAAAGATACCGATCGCAAACAGGATATTCGCCAGCGGGCCCGCGGCGACGATCGCCGTCTTCTGGGACAATTTCTTGTGATGAAAGGCGACTGCACGCTCGGCGTCCGTCATTTCCGGGCCGTCGTCATCCGGTCCAAGATCACTCTGACCAAACATTTTGACGTATCCGCCGAACGGGATGAGGCTGAATTTCCAGCGCGTGCCCGCCTTGTCCGTGTAGCCGAACAATTCCCGACCGAAACCGACAGAGAACACCTCAACCCGTACACCAGCGCGGCGCGCGAACCAGTAGTGACCGAACTCGTGCACGAAGACGAGCGGCGTCAGAACGACCAGAAACCAGAATATAGTAACGACGATACCGCCCATGCGGATTCAATCCCTTTTCACACACCCGCCGGCAGGGTGGCAGGCAATGCTTGAGGTGGCGTTAAGAAGCAGATTTTACAAGGTTTTCCGCGACATGTCGGCTTTCACGGTCCAACGATCTGAAATCCTCAAGCGACGCAATTTCGTGACCATCGACCGTCTCAAGCACATGCGCGACAGTCTCGGCGATCTCAAGGAAACCGATTTGGCCCTCCAGAAAACGCGCCACTGCAACCTCGTTGGCCGCATTCAGGATTACGGTCGCACCGTGACCCGCCGACAACGCGTTCCGGGCGAGCGCGATCGCGGGAAAACGTTCGTGGTCCGGTTGCTCAAATTCAAGCGTGCCAATCGCCGCCAGGTCCAGCCGTGCCGCCGGGCTTTCCATACGCGCCGGCCAGGCCAGTGCATGGGCGATGGGCACCCGCATATCCGGCGTTCCCATCTGCGCCAGAACGGAGCCATCGACATAGGCGACCATCGAATGGACGACGGATTGTGGGTGCACCAGCACATCAATGTCATCCGCGCCGACGGGGAAAAGATAGGCGGCCTCGATCAACTCCAGGCCCTTGTTCATCATCGTTGCGGAATCCACCGAGATTTTATGGCCCATATCCCAGTTTGGGTGTGCGATCGCCTCAGCCGGCGTCGCGGCCGCCATACGTTCGCGCGACCATGTCCGGAACGGCCCGCCGGACGCCGTGAGGATCAACTTTTCAACGTCACCGGCATTCTCGGTCTCAAAGACCTGGAAAATCGCATTGTGCTCGGAATCGAGCGGCAGAATGCGGGTGCCGGAACGCTCGGTTGCGGCCAATACCAAATCACCGGCGCAAACCAGGCTCTCCTTGTTGGCGAGCGCCACAAGTGTTCCCTGGCCGACCGCCGTAAGCGTGGAATCGAGCCCGGCCGCGCCAACAATACCGGCCACAATGAGGTCGGCCGAGACGCCGCCGGCCGCACGCAGCGCTTCCGGACCGGCCGCAGCCTCGATCCCGCTTCCCGCCAGCCCCTCACACAACGCTGCGTAGGCATCCGGATCGGCTACAACCGCGAGCTCGGCGTCGAACTCACGCGCCAACGCCGCCAGTTCGGGCGCGCTCCGGTTCGCGGTCAGTGCCACGACGTCAAAGCGATCCCGGTTGCGCCGGATAAGGTCCGCAGTGCTTTTGCCAATCGAACCGGTGGCCCCGAGGATGGAGATTCGCCGCGCCGCATCGTTCGACGGGGTCTCGATTTCGGTCAACGCCATAGGATGAAATCCGTTCCGAACAGCAGGGCGATCAGCGCCAGGGCGGGTGCGGCGAAGAGTAGGCCGTCAACCCGGTCGAGTACACCGCCATGCCCCGGTATGAGGGTTCCCGAATCCTTCACGTCGAAATGTCGTTTGATCCAGGATTCAAAAAGGTCGCCACCCTGTGTCGCCAGCGACAAAAGCAACGCGACACCAAGGACGGGCTCCGGCGCCACACCTGCGAGACGCGCCATCAGCGCCGCAAGCGCCAGCGCAAATACAACGGCACCCACGGCACCCGACCAGGTTTTGTTGGGACTGACCGTCGGTGCCAGGCGTGGCCCGCCGATCATGCGTCCGGCGACATAACCGCCGATGTCGGACATCCAGACCATCGCAAAAAGAAAGACCACGAGATCGAGCCCGGTTCCGGGCTGGAGGCGCAAATACAGCAGGGCAACCACGGCCAGACTGAGATGGACATGCGCGACCAGGGCCCATATCCGTTCGTTCAGGGGGGCCGCAAACGTGCCGAGGGTCAGCGCCAGACCGACGACAAGCACGACCAGCCCTGCCGCCGGCCCCGCAACCTCTCCGGCAACGAGTACGAACAACGGCACCATGATCGACTGCATGCGCAACCCTGTGCGCTCGATGACCGCAATCGCGCGCCATTCCGCGCCGGCCGCCAGTACCACGACGGCGAGCATCGCCGCAAACCACGGCGATCCCAGCCACACGCAAAACAATGCCACGGGCACGAGCACCAATGCCGACAGGACCCGCAACACCAGATTGCTGGTGCCCCGCGTTGGCGCGGCCGGTGAGGCAGGATGGTCAGGTGTTGGGTTCAAAGGCGCTAGCCGGCCACAGCGCCGAAACGTCGTTCGCGCCGGTTATACTCATCTATGCATTCTTCCAGATGGGGGCGGTCGAAATCCGGCCACAGCGCATCGACGAAAACCAGCTCGGTATAGGCGCACTGCCAGAGCAGAAAATTACTGATCCGTTGCTCATTGCTCGTCCGGATCAGCAGATCGGGATCGGGCAAATCCCGGGTCCACAAATGCTGTGAGACCAGTTCTTCATCAATTGTTGCCGGGTCCAGCGCACCATCAGCAACCTGTTGCGCCAGCGCGCGGGTCGCTGCCGTAATGTCTTGCCGCCCGCCATAGCTGAGCGCCGCCGTCAGGTTTAGTCCCGTATTCCCGGCCGTCATCGCCTCTGCCCCCTCGATCAGGGTCACGATGTCATCGGAAAAGCGGGCGCGGTCTCCGATCACCCGAATGCGCATATCCCGCTGATGCAGGTCTGCCGTCTCACTCTGGAGATAGCGGCGCAACAACCCCATGAGATCGCCGACTTCATCGCTCGGGCGATTCCAGTTCTCCGAACTGAAGCCGAACAGGGTGAGATACTTCACACCGAGCTCTTCGGCCGCATCAAGGGTCCGTTTGACGGCTTCCGCCCCCTTCGCATGCCCGGCCGTTCGCGGCAGGCCGCGGGCTCGCGCCCATCGGCCGTTACCGTCCATGATGACCGCAATATGTGCCGGCACCCGGTCCTGTTCGTTTGCGGCGTCGGCCATCGGGTCAGACCTGCATGATCTCCTGCTCTTTGGATTCGAGCAGCGTATCGATGTTGGAGATATGACCGTCGGTCATCTGCTGGATGTCCTCGCCGCGCGCGCGGTGCTCATCCTGCGAAATTTCGCCGTCCTTCTCGAGTTTTTTGAGGGAATCCATGCCGTCGCGCCGGACATTGCGAACGGCGATCCGCGCCTGCTCCGCGTATTTGGCGGCAACCTTGGTCATTTCCTCACGCCGTTCCTCGCTCAACTCGGGGATCGGCACCCGGATCAGATTGCCCTCGGTCTGGGGGTTCAGGCCCAGCTCGGAATCCATGATGGCCTTTTCGACCGCCTTGATGTTGCCGTTGTCCCAGACCTGGACCGACAGCATCCGGGGTTCCGGCACACTGACCGAAGCCACCTGATTCATGGGCATGGCCGCGCCGTAGGCGTCGACCTGGACATTCTCCAGAAGAGACGTCGATGCACGCCCGGTTCGAAGGCCTGCAAATTCGCGCTTCAGGGCCTCTAACGCACCGTCCATGCGGCGCTTGAGGTCATTTTCATCAGCCGACACCTATTTCTCTCCCCTGACTATCGTGAAACGGCCCTCGCCATTGAGGACGCGATTCACCTCCCCGGCATTCTGGATCGAAAACACCAGAATCGGAATATTGTTCTCACGGCACAGCGTAATAGCCGCCGCGTCCATGACCTTGAGATCGCGCTGCAAGACGTCGAAATGGGTCAGGCTGTCGAACCGCTCGGCACCCGGATCCTTCTCCGGATCGGCGGCGTAGACCCCATCGACCTTTGTGCCCTTGAGCAGGCAGTCACAGTCCATTTCCGACGCGCGCAGCGCCGCCGCCGTGTCCGTCGTGAAATAAGGATTGCCCGTGCCGGCCGCGAAGATCACCACCCGGCCCCGTTCCATATGCCGTACGGCGCGACGGCGGATATAGGGCTCACACACCGTCGCCATGGGAATGGCCGAAAGAACCCGGGTGGGCACATCGCATTCTTCCAGCGCGCTTTGCAGCGCCAGGGCGTTCATCACGGTGGCCAGCATGCCCATATAGTCCGCGCTGGCCCGCTCCATACCCTGGGCGGCAACGGACACCCCGCGAAAGATATTGCCGCCACCGACAACGAGGCATAGCTCGATCCCGGTTTTCTGGACTTCCGCGATGTCGTTGGCGATACGGCTGACCATCTTGGGGTCGAGGCCGAATTCGCCGTCCCCCATAAGGACTTCACCCGAAACCTTCAGGAGAACCCGCTTGAAATCTGATGTGCCTGCCATCGGACTACCGTTCCGTTCGGCCGGTACGCGGTCTAATTGGCGAGCTTCGCCACTTCTTCCGCGAAGTCGTCTTCCCGGCGTTCAATACCCTCGCCCAACGTAAAGCGGACAAATCCGGCCAATGCGACCGGCGCACCGATCTCCTTTGCCGCCGCCTCGATGACCTTCGAAACCTTGGTTTCGCCGTCGATCACGAATGTCTGCTCGTTGAGCACAACTTCTTCGTAGAACTTGCGCAGGCGCCCTTCCACCATTTTTTCAATGATTTCCTCGGGTTTTCCTGATTCACGCGCCTGCTCAGCAAGCACCTCGCGCTCGCGGTCGAGCGCGCCGGCATCGACCGATGCGACATCGAGGAACTGGGGCTGTGCGGCCGCGACATGCATCGCCAGCTGACGGCCGAGCTCGTCGAGCTTGCCGGCATCGCCGGTGGATTCGAGCGCCACGAGTACACCGATCTTGCCGAGACCCGGTGCGACCTGATTGTGGACATAGCCAGCCACGACGCCCGCGCCGACCGAAAGCTTGGCCGAACGGCGAAATCCGATGTTCTCACCAATCGTGGCCACCAATTCGACCACGGTCTCGTCGACAGACGCGCCGCCGTCCAACGCGGCCGCCTTGAGGGCTGCCTCATCATCGCCGTGCGCCAGCGCCAACGTTGCGGTTTTGCTGACGAAATCCTGGAAAATCTCGTTGCGGGCGACGAAGTCCGTCTCCGAATTCACCTCAACGAGCGCACCGGTCGTGCCGTCGACAGCCACACCGACCAGCCCCTCCGCCGCCGCGCGGCCGGCCTTCTTGGCCGCAGCCGACAGGCCTTTCGTGCGCAACCAGTCGATCGCGGCTTCCATGTCGCCATCGTTCTCGTTCAGGGCGGTTTTACAATCCATCATGCCTGCGCCGGACTTCTCGCGCAGTTCCTTGACGGCGGCAGCCGTGATCTCAGCCATGCTGACTCTCCACTCGAATATAATTCTCTAACGTATTAATATTAAGACGAAATAAGCCTTACGATGCTGGCTCCGCCGGAGTCTCGACAGCCGCCTCGGGCGCCGCAGCAGGTGCCGCCGCAGGTTCTGCGACCGCCGCCGCAACAGCCGGCTCGACAGCAGCTTCCGCGGCAGGCGCTTCCGCAACCACCTCAACCGGGGGCGCCTCGGCCTCGCCGATATCGATACCGGCAGCGGCCATGTCCTGTTGCAGACCGTCGATCACCGCACCGGCAAACAAATCGCAATACAGCTGAATGGCACGCATCGCGTCGTCATTGCCGGGAATCGGCAGATCAATGTCAGACGGATCGGAGTTGGTGTCGCAGACGCCAACGACCGGAATACCAAGCTTCTTGGCTTCCTTGATCGCGATATCTTCCTTGTTGGTGTCGATCACCACGACCAGGTCCGGACGACCGCCCATTTCCTTGATGCCGCCGAGCGCCATCTCCAGCTTGTCGCGTTTGCGCGTCAGCTGCAGGGTTTCCTTCTTGGTCAGGCCAAGCGCGGATTCACCCGAAAGCTGCTCTTCCAGCTCGCGAAGGGTCTTGATGGACTGGGAAATCGTCGTCCAGTTGGTGAGCATACCGCCCAGCCAACGCTGGTTGACGTAATACTGGCCACACTTGCGTGCGGATTCAGCGACAATGTCGCTGGCCGCGCGCTTGGTGCCGACGAACAGCACGCGGCCGCCCTCGGATGCCACGCTGCGCGCCGCGTTGAGCGCCGCATAAAGCATCGGCACCGTCTGCTGCAGATCGAGAATGTGAATGCCGTTGCGGACGCCGAAAATGAACGGCTCCATCTTCGGATTCCAGCGTCGGGTATTGTGACCAAAGTGAACGCCAGCTTCCAGCAGCTGGCGCATCGTGAATGTTGGGACCGCCATGGTCTCTCCTTTACCGGTTGTGCCTCCGCAGACTGCCGCCCCGAGGGGCACCGGATCGACGAGCGGGGATGTCTGTCCGCCTGCCGCAGGTCTGCGTGTGGAATATGTCCCGCACCAGCGGGATCGCGGGGGTGATACCCCCATGCCAGCCTGAATACAAGCCTTATTGGCGCAATTGCGCCTAGGACTTCTTGTATTCGATCTCGAGGGCGATCAGCGGGCTCTCGCTGACCACCGTCACATTGTGTTCGAAGCCGTCGCCCACTTCGTAAAACGTCGCGGCACCCTTCTTCGAAGCCATCTTCGACGGCGCGTCGCCGCCACCGCGCTCGATCCGCACGTCGCTGTCGCCGAAATGATAGCCCACATAATCGAGATCATGGCTGTGCCAGCCCGAACTCTGGCCTTTTTCGATGTGGTGGAAGGTGATGCGGGTGGTCTCGTTGTCGATCAGCACTTCGTAATGACCGAGCTTGTCCTCCGGCACCTCTGCGCGGGTCTTTTCCTCAAGCTTTTCAGACATGCCGGCCCCTCCCGAAGCTCAATATTTGTATTCGATCTCCAGCACCCGGATGTCCACATCACCCACATTCGTGGCGTTATGTTCCACCGGCGCTTTGATCATCACGGCCTTCCCGGGAACATAATCGACATCGCGCTGGCTGCCGTCGGCATGATCCATGTGCAACCGACCCTCGGACTGCTGGATGGTCAGATAGTCGAAATCGTGCAGATGCCAGCCGGTTTGCTGGCCGGGTTTGATATGCCATTGGGTCACCCGGGTCTTCTCGTCGTCGACCAGCGTCTCATAATGCCCGATCTCGCGATCGGCGGCCTCGCTGACGGTTTTTTCCATCAGTTTCGTGGACATGCTCTCTCTCCTGAAATCTCTGTATGAATTTACACCGCAAATATCGGGCCGCGTAAAGCACTGACCGTACGCTGAGGGGCTAGATCTCCTGCACGTCGACGACGCCGGGAATAGCGCGCATGGCCCGGTTCAGCTCCGGCGTGCACAGATAGCCGCCGTCGAGGCGCACGATGACGTCCTGCTCGCCGTCGGGAATAACAAGGCGGATCCTGCCGTTGGCGCGCTTGCCCTCACCCGGCCGCGCCTCGCGATCGATCAGCGTTTTCAACGACCCAATCGGCTTTTCACCCTCGAGCCATATCTTGATCGCCACCGGCGCGCTGGCCGCGGCGGCCGCCAACTCGCGCACGCTCTGGCCCGTAAGACGAAGCTGGCCTTCCTCGAACCGGGCGGCGGTTTGCACCAGCACCGGCTTTCCGCTATCGAGCAATTCACGCGACGCGGCGAGCACCTCCGCAAACATGGTGATCTCGAATGTTCCCGCCGCATCCGACAGCTGCACGAAGGCGTATCGGCTGCCGCGCTGAGATGTCCGCTGCTGGACGGCAATCACCGAACCCGCAAGTACCACATTCGCTGCACCACCCTGGCGCTCCACGGTCTGCTCAAGCTCGGAGCTGCCGACGACACCCAGGCGTTCGAGCAGACTGCCGTAATCGTCGAGCGGATGTGCCGACATGTAGAACCCGACGGCGTCGAGTTCGCGCTGCAAACGGTCGGCCTGGGGCCAGTCCGGACGATCTGCCGGCTGGGGAGCGGGCAACCCGCCCTCTTCGCCGACATCGCCCAGCAGGCTGAACTGGCCGCTTTCGCGTTCGCGCTGAATGGCCTGCGCATGCCCGAGAATCTGGTCGATCGCATCAAATGTCCGCGCCCGGTTGCCATCCAGGCTGTCGAACGCGCCCGCCTGGACCAGCTGCTCGAGCTGGCGGCGGTTCAGAATATGCGCGTTGAGCCGGCTTGCCACTTCATACGGGCTGTCGAAAGGGCCGTTGGCCTCGCGTTCCTGCACGAGTTCACGCATCGCGCCCTGGCCGACGCCCTTGATGGCGGACAGCGCATAGTGAATCCCGCCGATCGAGGCTTCTTCGTCATCCTCGGCGGTCTTTTCCATCGCGGTCGCGTTAATGGCCGCAACCGTGAAATCCACGCCCGAGCGGTTGACGTCGGGCGGCAGCAGATCGATGCGATGTTTCGCCAGTTCCTGCTTGTAGATCGCCAGCTTGTCCGTGTTGCCCATATCCAGCGTCATGGACGCAGCAAAGAACTCGACCGGATAGTTGGCCTTCAAATAGGCCGTCTGGTAGGCGATCAGGGCATAGGCCGCCGCATGCGCCTTGTTGAAGCCGTAACCGGCGAACTTGGCGATCGTCTCGAAGATACGGGTGGATGTCGCCTCATCCACCCCGCGCGCCGCGGCCCCCGCAACGAAGGTTTCCTGCTGGGCATCCATCTCGGACTGGATCTTCTTCCCCATGGCGCGGCGCAACAGGTCGGCGCCGCCCAGCGTGTAACCCGCCAGCTCCTGGGCCATCTGCATCACCTGCTCCTGATAGATCGGGATGCCGTAGGTTTCTTTCAGGCATTTCTCCAGATCGTCATGCAGGTAATCGACCGTCTCCTCGCCATGCTTTCGCGAGATATAGCTCGGGATGTTGTCCATCGGGCCCGGCCGGTAGAGCGCGACAACGGCGATGATGTCCTCAAACCGGTCCGGCCTCAGCTTGCGCAACACATCGCGCACGCCCGAGGATTCACACTGGAACACACCCGTCGTATCGCCGCGCGCCAGCATTTTGAATGTCCGCGCGTCATCCAGCGGCAAAGTCTCGAGTTCAATCTCGACATCCCGGTCAGCCAGCAACTCGACGGCCTTCTGCAGCACATCGAGGGTCTTCAGCCCCAGGAAGTCGAACTTCACGAGGCCCGCCGCCTCGACATATTTCATGCTGAACTGGGTCGAGAGCGTGGCGGAGCGCGGGTCGCGGAACAGCGGCACGATGTCCGAAAGCGCGCGGTCACCGATCACAACGCCGGCGGCATGGGTCGAGGAATTCCGGTACAGCCCTTCGAGCTTGAGCGCGAGGTCGAGCAGATGGGCCACCGCCTCGTCCTCGTCGCGCATCGCCTTGAGTGCGTCCTCGCTGTCGATGGCCTGCTGCAGGGTCATCGGGTTCGCCGGATTGTTCGGCACCATCTTGGCGATCCGGTCGACCTGCCCGTACGGCATTTCCAGGACCCGGCCCACATCGCGCACCACCGCGCGCGCCTGCAGCTTGCCGAAGGTGATGATCTGCGCCACCCGGTCATGACCGAACTTCTGCTGCACGTAATGGATGACCTCGTCCCGCCGCTCCTGGCAGAAATCGATGTCGAAGTCAGGCATCGACACGCGTTCCGGGTTCAGGAAACGCTCGAAGAACAGGCCAAATCGCAACGGATCGAGATCCGTAATCGTCAGCGCCCAGGCGACCGCCGACCCGGCGCCCGAACCACGGCCCGGCCCGACCGCCACACCGTTCGCCTTGGACCATTTGATGAAATCGGAAACGATCAGGAAGTAGCCCGGATATCCCATGTTAACAATGGTTTCGAGCTCAAACTTCAACCGGTCTCGGTAGGGTTTGGCCGCCTCTTCCCGGGCCGCAGCATCCATATCCTCGGTGAACACATGGGCGACGAGCCGCGCCTCGAGACCCGCCTCGGCCTCCGTCGTCAGCTCCTGCTCCTCGGTCCGCCCGTCCTCGGTCGGATAAGGCGGGAGCATCGGCGCGGTCTCGGTCGGCATGAATCCACAGCGCCGGGCCACCACGAGGGTATTCTCGATCGCCTCGGGCAGATCGGCGAACAAGGCCCGCATTTCCGACGCGGACTTGAAGCGGTGCTCCGGTGTCACGCGTCGACGCTCGGACTGGGACACATAGGCGCTCTGGGAGATGCACAGCAGCGCGTCATGGGCCTCATACATGCCCTCATCCGCGAAGAACGCCTCGTTCGTGGCAAGCAGCGGAATGTCGTATTCGTAGGCCAGATCGATGAAGGCAGGCTCCAGCCGGTCTTCAATTTCCAGGCCATGCCGCTGGAGTTCCATATACAGACGGTCGGGAAACAACGCTTTCAGCTGCAATATGGCATCTCTCGCAGTGTCCATCTGGCCTTCCGCGATCAGACGCCCGGGAAGACCGGCAACGCCGCCCGAGAGCGCAATCAGCCCGTCGGTCTCACCGTCCAGCTCAGCCAGTGTGACCACCGGATGCCGGTCATCGGCCATCTCGACATAGGAACGGCTGACAATGCGCAGCAAATTCCGGTAGCCAGCTTCCGACTGGGCCAGAAGCACGATCTGATCGTCGGCCGGCGGGCGCGAACCGCCGCGAAAGCCGTTTCGGGATTCATCCGGTTCGGAGGCGAGCGCGAATTGGCAGCCGACGATCGGCTGAATCCCGGCCTTCGCCGCGGCCATCGAGAACTCCAGCGCCCCGAACAGATTGCCGGTATCGGTGATTGCGACCGCCGGCATCTCGCGCTCACGGCACAAATCCACAAGTTGCGGAACGCGCAGCGCGCCTTCAGCGAGCGAATAGGCGGAATGGACGCGGAGATGGACGAAATCGGCGTGTGGCATAGCCGGATGACACTAGCGTGATTCGAAGCGCAGACGGCCCCTCCAATCATGTGCAATCCGGGGACAAGTCAGGCCGGCTCGACCCGCCCGTCACGCAGCCGGAGTGTGCGGTCCATCTTGGCCGCCAGCTCCAAATTGTGGGTCGCGATCAGTGCCGCCAGCCGGGCACCCCGGACCAGCTTCATCATCTGGTCAAACACGCCACCCGCGGTCTCCGGGTCGAGATTCCCGGTCGGCTCGTCGGCCAGCAGGATCGCCGGCGCGTTGGCCACGCTGCGGGCAATCGCAATTCGCTGCTGCTCGCCGCCACTGAGCTGCCCCGGCCGGTGGGTGGCCCGATCGCCGAGCCCCACCATCTCCAGCAGTTCGCCGGCGCGCAATCGCGCCTCGGCGCGGCTCGTGCCCGCGATCATCTGCGGCAGCATGATGTTCTCCAGGGCCGAGAATTCCGGCAGCAAATGATGGAATTGATAGACAAAACCTAACGTTCCGCGCCGCAAGCGGGTGCGATCGGCCTCCGCCAACCCCGAACAGGCTTCGTCGCCGACAATCACCTCGCCCGTATCCGGGCGTTCCAGCAGCCCCGCGATGTGCAAAAGCGTCGACTTGCCCGCGCCCGAAGGCCCCACCAGTGCTACGATCTCGCCGGGGACAAGCGACATCTGGACATCGCGCAGCACCTCGATGTCGCGCCCGCCCTGATGGAAGGTGCGGCCGACACCGCGCAGTTCTAGCGCCGCATCACTCATTGCGCAGCGCCTCCACGGGATCGAGCCGCGAGGCCCGCCAACTGGGATAGAGTGTCGCGAGAATCGACAGGCCAAGCGCCATGCAGACGACCATGACGACCTCGCCCGGATCGACCTCCGCGGGAAGCTGGCTCAGGAAATAGATTTCGGCGGCAAACAGCTCGGTTCCCGTCAGGGCTTCAAGCCAGCGACGGATCACCTCGATATTCTCGGAGAAAACCAGACCCAGAATGGCACCGGCAACCGTGCCCACCACCCCGATGCTGGTGCCGACGATGAAGAAAATGCGCATCACCATGCCCCGCGACGCGCCGACGGTGCGCAGGATCGCGATCGCCGAGCCCTTGTCCTTCACCAGCATGATCAGACTGGAGATGATGTTGAACGCCGCCACCAGGATGATCAGCGTCAAAATCAGGAACATGACGTTGCGCTCGACCTGGAGCGCATTGAAAAAGCTGCTGTTGGCCTGTTGCCAGTCGAACAAACGATGGTGGGGATCGATCACCCCGGCAATCGCCAGGCGTTGACGCTGAAACGCATCGGGATCCTCGACGAACACCTCGAGCTGATTGACCGTATCGCCGAGCCGGAAATACTGCTGCGCCGCCGCCAAGGGCATGAAAATGAAACTACTGTCGAATTCGAACATCCCCACTTCGAACGTGGCGACCACCCGATAGGCCTGCATGCGCGGGACGGTGCCAAACGCCGTCACGGTACCGCGCGGTGAGACGAGCGTGACCTTGTCGCCGACACGAACCCCCAATGTCCGCGCGAGACGCGAGCCCATCACCACGGAATCGCTGCCGCCGAATTGGCTGAGCGAGCCGAGACGAATATTGCCGGCGATCGACGGCCGCGCGGCCAGCGCTTCCGGCGTCAGGCCGCGCACCAGCGCGCCCGCCGCACGGCCGCCGTTGGTCGCGAGAATCTGGCCTTCGACCAGCGGGGTGACCGAAAGCACGCCATCGACCATGCGAACACGCGCGGCAAGCGGGTCGTAGTCCGACAGCGTTCCGGTCGAGCTGACGACCGCGATATGGCCGTTCAGGCCCAGAATGCGGTCGAGCAGTTCCCCGCGGAACCCGTTCATCACCGACAGCACGATGATCAGGGTCGCCACGCCCAGCGCGATGCCCATCAGCGAGAACCCGGCGATGACCGAGATGAACCCCTCGGCGCGGCGGGCCCGCATATACCGCAGGGCGATCATCCATTCGACGGGGGAAAACATCGCGCTTATCGCCTGTTGGGATGGGTGGAATGAACGCCGCGGGAGCGACGAGGCTGACGTTTGATTGCGGCCACTCTATGACGCTGCCCGTTCGGCGATCCAATCGCCCAGCGCATCGATCGCCATCTCGGACTTCTCCCCATCGGCACGCCGCTTGACCTCAATCTTGCCGTCCTTGAGGCCGCGTGGGCCGACCGTGAGCTGCCAGGGAATGCCGACCAGATCCATATCGGCAAACTTTCCGCCGGCGCGTTCATCGCGGTCGTCATAGAGCACCTCGACACCCGCCGACCCGAGTTCGGCATAAATCCGCTCACACATCGCATCACAATCCGCGTCGCCGACCTTGAGGTTGATTAGTCCCACCTTCCAGGGGGCGACGGCTTCCGGCCAGATGATGCCATTGTCGTCATGGGACGCCTCGATGATGGCGCCGACCAACCGCGACACGCCGATGCCGTAGCTGCCCATTTCGAGCGTGATCTGCTGCCCGTCCGGCCCCTGCACCTTGGCGCCCAGGGGCTCGGAATATTTGGTGCCGAAATAGAAGATGTGCCCGACTTCGATTCCGCGCGCGGTGATCAGCTGATCACCCGCGACTTTGCACTTGTCGGGATCGTGCATCTCGTCCGTCGCCGCATAATGGGCGGTCCACTTGTCCACCTGGGACTGCAGGTCGGCTTCGTAATCCAGATCGTCGCCCGGCGCGTCCAGTTCGAGGAGTGCCTTGTCGCAGAACACCGCACTCTCGCCGGTCTCGGCCAGAATAATGAACTCATGGCTCAAATCGCCGCCGATCGGCCCGGTGTCCGCCGCCATCGGCACCGCCTTGAGCCCCATGCGGGCATAGGTACGCAGATAGGCGAGAAACATCTTGTTATAGGAATGAACCGCACCGGCCTTATCGAGGTCGAAGGAGTAATTGTCCTTCATCAGGAACTCCCGGCCGCGCATCACCCCGAAGCGCGGGCGCACCTCGTCGCGGAACTTCCACTGGATGTTGTAGAGATTCTTCGGCAGATCGCGATAACTCGTCACCTCGTTGGCGACGATGTCGGTGATCACCTCTTCGGCCGTCGGGCCGTAGAGCAGCTCGCGATCATGGCGATCCGTGATCCGCAGCATTTCCTTGCCGTAATCCTCATATCGCCCGGACCCGCGCCACAATTCGGCCGACTGGATGGTCGGCATCAGCACCTCCTGGGCCCCCGCGCGATCCTGCTCTTCGCGCACGATCTGGGCGATCTTCTGCAACACCCGCAGGCCCATGGGCAGCCAAGTGTAAATGCCTGCCGCGGACTGGCGCACCATCCCCGCACGCAGCATCAAGCGATGCGAGACGATCTGCGCTTCGGCGGGAGTTTCCTTCAGGGTCGGCAAAAACAAACGGGTACGCCGCATTCACGTTCTCCAACAAGGACTTGGCACTGGCAGGTGCCAGGCGCGCGGGAGAGTATGAAAAACCCTGCGCGCCTGTCCATGTTCATTCGTCTGATTCATCGCCTTCACCAAGCACCCAAACATCCACCGTGCCCTCGCGTCCCCGCAGGCTCAATCCCTCATGGGGCGTGATACCGTGCCGCAATGTCGAAAGATCGTCGGGTTTGCTGTCCTGCACGGCCCGCATCAGTGCGTCACTGACGATCAGCCGACAGCCAACGGTCCGGGTGCTTTCTTCCAGCCGCGACGCCACATTGACCGTGTCACCTATGACGGCAAACTCAAGCCGGCGCTCACTGCCCACATCCCCCATGACGATGGGCCCGTAATGCGCACCAACAGCCAACCGCACCACCGGGAATCCCGCGGCCACGCGCCGACCGTTCCATTCATCCACCGTGGTCAGCATGGCGCGTGCGCAACGCAATGCGTTTGCCGCGTCTTCCGGGCTGGTGCGCGGGGTCCCGAATGTGGCCATCACCCCGTCACCGAGGAACTTGTCCAGGGTGCCGCCATGTTCGAACACGACGCCCTCCATACGGTGGTGGAAAGCCCGCAGCATCTCGATCAGTTCTTCCGGTGTGACCGTCTCGGCGAGACGGCTGAACCCGACAAGGTCGGCAAAAATAACCCCGGCATCCTGCGACTTCACGGTTTCCAAGGCGCCGTCATACCCGGCCAGTTCATCGACAATATTCGGCGGGAAGTAGCGTGCGAGGTTCGAGCGCTCACGTGCGGCCATGACCTGCCGGCGGATAAGCCGACGATTGCGCATGACCACTGTCGCCAGCACCGACGTCGACAGTATCATGACCAGTATTTCCGTCGTGCGCACATCAAGCGAGACGAAGTGCGGATCGAGGAAACGCTCGAGCCGCAACAGCGGCGTTTCGAAGGTCGGGATGGCGAACAGGGTCTCGGGAAAACCCGCGACCCAGAAAATACCGCCGACCCAGGCGATGATGCAGGCGAGGCCCGCGAACAGCATGGCGCGGGCGGAATAGCTGCCGAGCAGAAACAGCGAGATCAGCAGGTAGTAATAATTGAAACTGCCAAATCGGAAGGACACCTGAGGCGGCCAGAGTTCTGTCCCCGTCAGAAGCGGGTTTGGCGACAATAGTGCGAATGTGATGATCACCACATCAAACAGAAAGAACCCGAATGCGTGCATGTCGCTGCGAAAACCACGCCTCGACAGCAGGTGGTGCCCGTACCCACTGGCGACGAACAACGCGATGACCGGCACGTAAAACCAGCCGGCCTTGCCCAGCAGGATGATGAGCCAAACGCAGATCGCCAGGCTTGCGCCACCGCGAAGATGGGCAGCCAGCCGCAGCCCCTGGCGTTCATGTGCCTGGAATGCCTCACCAAGCCGCGCATCGAGACGCGCGGTGGCATCGGGGTCGAAACTCGGGTCCGTCATCGCACAACTCCGGGTTCACATGACCGGGGGTTTACGACATGCCTGAAGGGAAAGAAACCGGCGACCGCCGGTCCGCTAGTTCGTGCCGCCGACCTGCTGACAGCGTTTAGCGAGCGCCTGCTGGGCGTCGCCGCCGATCGGCTGGCCATTAAAGGTGACGCGTCCGTCGCGGGTGATCTGAACCTCACCTACCGTTGGTCGCGCCAGAAACGGCGTTTCGATACCCAGGTTGGTCGCCAGATCGATGGTCACAGGGATTGAAATTACGTCGGGAACGCGGATCTGGGGCTGGGGGTTCAAATCCGCAGGCGCCACCGCATTGCCGTTCACGTCGACCCCGGGCCGGTACGTCACGTCGGACGCGGCCACATGGGTGATCAGCTGACTGCAGTCGGATTCGGTGATCTGTACCGAGGTTTGCGCATGAGCGGGCGCAGAAACCGCGCAAATCACGGCAAAACCCACGAATAACGGTGTATTTCGCATGAGGCACATGTAGCGAACCATTCTTAACAAACCGGTAACGAATATCCGGGAATCGGGCTAACGTTTTGCCAGCAAGAGGGGAATTGCCAAATCTTACGTAAGGCACGTGCACAGTTTTTGTGCACTTTCCGCTCTCGCGTGGATACGTCATGGGGAACCACGGGAGACTTTCTTAAATGTTCGAAAACCTATTCAAGCTGTCGGAAAATGGAACGACAGTCCGCATCGAAGTGATGGCGGGCCTGACGACGTTCCTGACGATGGCCTACATCATTATCGTCAATCCGGACATCATGTCCGCGGCGGGCATGGACAAGGGAGCGTTGTTCGTCGCCACCTGTGTCGCAGCGGCCGTTGGCTGTCTGATCATGGGCCTTTGGGCGAATTACCCAATCGCGCTGGCACCAGGCCTTGGCCTCAACGCCTTCTTCGCCTTCGGCGTTGTGGGCGGCATGGGTGTGCCCTGGCAGACCGCGCTCGGCGTGATCTTCCTATCGGGTGTGTTCTTCCTGATTATCACGATCCTGCCCATTCGAGCGGCGATCATAAACTCGATACCAAAATCGCTGAAAATGTCGATTTCGGCAGGTATTGGCCTGTTCATCGGCGTCATCGCCATGGAGATTTCGGGTATCACGGTGGATCACCCGGTCACGCTCGTCACCCTGGGTGAGGTCGCCTCGCCGCAGGTTGTCCTCGTGGCCCTCGGCTTCGTGGGCATCATCGTCCTGGATCGGCTCGCCGTTCCGGGTGCCATCGTGCTCGGGATTATCGGCACGACCATCCTGGCCCATATCTTCGGCCTGGGCGGATCGACGGCGCTGGACTTCTCCATCCCGTCGCTGGCCCCGACCTTCCTGCAGCTGGATATCGCCGGCGCATTCCAGGTCGGTATGATTTCGGTGATCATCGCCTTCCTGTTCGTCGACATGTTCGACACGGCGGGAACGTTGATCGGCGTGTCACATCGTGCGGGTTTGCTCGATGAGGACGGAAAACTCCCACGCATGGGCAAGGCTCTGTCCGCCGATAGTATCGCCACCATCACCGGCTCGCTCGTCGGCAGTTCGACCGTCACCTCGTATATCGAGAGTGCGTCGGGTGTTCGCGAAGGCGGACGGACGGGTCTGACCGCCGTCACGGTCGGTATCCTGTTCATCCTGGCGCTGCTTCTGGCACCGATCATTGGTTTGGTGCCGCGCTTTGCGACGGCCCCCGCGCTGCTCTTCGTGGCCGTGCTGATGGTCCGTGGTCTAACGGAGATCGATTGGGAAGATGTCACGGAATATGCCCCGGCGGTTCTCGCCGCGGTGGTGATGCCGTTCACCTTCTCGATTGCCCACGGTATCGCGTTCGGCTTCATCGTCTACGCTGCCGGCAAAATCCTGACGGGCCGGATGAGCGAAGCCAGCCCGATCCTCTACATCATGGCGGTGCTGTTCGTGCTGCTCTACGGCTTCGGGCTGATCGGCTGACGCCAACCGAAATCGTTGGGAAGCGGGCCGGGTTTTCCCGGCCCGTTTTCATTTGGGCAGCCGTTTGATCGGGACAACCCGTTGCTCAGGACATCCAGGCCGGACCGGCTTTCGCGATCCGGACGAACACCGGGCAGGTCTCGCGGTGTGCTCCCGGCAGGTACCCGGTGCTCATCAGGAATTCGCCCGTGATCTCGCCCCCGGTGAACTTGAAGGTCCGCTTGAATAGCTTGACCCATTCGTCCTTGGTCAGCGGGTGATGGGCCGCCAGCCACCCGGCGAAACCGCCATGGCTGTCGCGCATGGCGAGAATGCTGTTCGCGTTGTGGATGGCGGCGTCGACCTTCAGACGATTGCGGATGATGCCGGCATCGGACAGCAAGCGCGCGCGGTCCTTCTCGCCGTAACCGGCAACCGTCTCGACGTCGAATCCCTCGAACGCAGCGACGAAACCGTCACGTTTGCGCAAGATCGTCAGCCAACTCAGGCCGGCCTGATTGATCTCCAGAACGAGACGTTCGAATAGGGCGGATTCATCCTCCGTTGGAAAGCCGTATTCGGTATCATGATAAGGTCCGTGCCACTCGTGGCCCGGCGCGATATCGCAGTATCCTGACACGCTGAATTTCCTTTCCCCGTTTCGTCCGACAGAGAGAATACAGATTTCCACGCCATCGCAACCTGTTGTGCAGCCGGGCCTCGCGGGCATTTTCTGGGCGTTCCTCGTCCTCGGCGCGACCGCATTCGGCGGGCCCGTCGCCCATTTCGGCTATTTCCGAACGGAGTTCGTCGACCGCCGCCGCTGGATCGACGAACGTGGGTTCGCGGATCTGGTATCCCTATGCCAGTTCCTGCCCGGCCCCGCCTCAAGCCAGACCGGCATCGCCATCGGCATGATCCAGCGCGGCTGGCTGGGCGGGATTGCGGCCTGGCTGGGGTTCACCACACCCGCCGCGATCATCATGATCGGCCTGGGGTTCGGCCTGTCCTTCGCCGAGACCGCCGCGGGCCAGGGCATCGTCCACGGGCTCAAGCTCGCCGCCGTGGCGGTGGTCGCCAACGCGCTGTGGGGCATGGCGCGCAACGCCTGCGGCGACGCCGTCCGCGCGAGCTTCGCGGCGATTGCCTGCGTCATCATCCTGTTCGCGGGCGCGGCCTGGTTTCAGATTCTGGTGATCGCACTGGCCGCCATCGCCGGGAGCCTCGTCCTGCGCGATACCCCGCTGGACACGTCCGACGGCGCATCGCGCTCCGGCAACCGGGCCGTCGGCCTGGTGTTGCTGGCGGTCTTCCTGCTTCTCCTGCTCGGGCTGCCGATCCTCGCCGATGCCATGAAATCAGGAAATCTCGACGCCTTCTCCGGCTTCTACAGGGTTGGCGCGCTGGTGTTCGGCGGCGGGCATGTCGTGCTGCCCCTGCTGGAGGCCGAAGTGGTGCCGACCGGCTGGACGTCCACGGACGCCTTCCTCGCCGGTTATGGCGCCGCCCAGGCCATCCCGGGGCCGATGTTCGCGCTCACCGGGTATCTCGGCAACGTCATCGATCCGGGGAACGGCTATGTCGGCGGCTGGGCCGGTGGCCTGCTGGCGATCGTGGCGGTGTTCCTGCCATCCTTCCTGCTGCTGGGCGCCACCTTGCCCTACTGGGACGCCCTGCGGTCGCGCGACCGGATCCGCGCGGCCCTCAGCGGCGTGAACGCCGCCGTCGTCGGCCTTTTGCTGGCCGTCCTGTTCACGCCGGTGTGGACGTCGAGCGTGCGCGACGCGTCGGACTTCGCGACCGTGGTGGTCGCCGCGGTGCTGCTGGCGGTGTGGAAGCTGCCGCCCTGGCTGGTGGTGATGCTGGCGGCGGTGGCGGGCTTTTTCGGCGTCTAGAGCCGGTAACGGTCGGCGAGGTCGCGCAACGAGATGCCGCCGGTCTCGACCACCCCATAGAAAACCCCGAACAAAACGATCGTGATCCCCGTGGTGATCAACAGCTTGCGCGCCAGCATCGGCCGCGCGGGCGCACCCTGGTCATGCCCCTCTTCCGGATTCTCGGTGCGCCGCACCCCCCAGGGCAGGACCGTGAACAGGGTCAGCCACCAGATCATGATGAAAACGACGACGGCGGTAACGGGGTTCATCTCGGTTCAGACCTGCTCGAGTTCCACCAGGGTGCCGCAGAAATCCTTCGGATGCAGGAACAGCACCGGCTTGTCGTGGGCGCCGGGTTTCGGCTCGCCATCGCCGAGCACCCGCGCGCCCTCGGCCACCAGACGATCACGCGCGGCATAGATGTCGTCGACCTCGTAGCAGATATGATGCATGCCGCCGGACGGGTTCTTCTCCAGGAACGGCGCGACCGGAGAATCCTCACCCAACGGGTGCAGCAATTCGATCTTGGTATTGGGCAGGTTCACGAAGACGGTCGTCACCCCGTGCAGCGGAAGCTCGACCTGTTCGGACACAGTGCCGCCCAGCGTATCCCGGTAAATGGCGGTCGCTGCCGCCAGGTCCGGCACGACAATCGCCACATGGTTCAAACGTCCGATCACTGCCCGCTCCTTCGCGTCATTCAATCCGCCCGATCAATCGTCCAAGCGGACCAAGTGTACCTCGGTCGACGGGTTCTTGCCCCGTCGCGCACGAAAACTTTTACGCACGGCGCGGCGCAGATGTTCGCTCAGCGCATCGTCGTCACGACGCATATTCGCCTTGGCCGAAGATAGCGCATCCAGGACGTCGTCAATCACGTCGTCCATCAGATCGAAATCCTCATCGGAGTCGCCCGCCACACCCTGGGCCGAAAGCTGAGGCTCGGTCACCACACGGCCCTTGCGGTCCAGCACGATGGTCAGGGTCGCCGCCCCGTTCCACAGCATGTGGTTGCGTTCGCGCAGATTGGAATCGTCGAGGCGGATCAGGTCCCGCCCGTCGACCGCCAGCCGCCCGGCCTGCACCTGGCCGCAGATTTCCGCCCCGTCCGCGTTCAGGCGCAACACGTCGCCATTCTCGATGACCGGCACATGGGGCACCTGGCATTCCCGGGCGAGTTCGGCATGGGCGCGCAGATGATGCGCCTCGCCATGCACCGGCACTGCGATCGTTGGTCGGATCCACTGATACATTTGGCGAAGTTCGCCGCGCGCGGGATGGCCCGAAACATGGACGAAATGGTCCTTCTCCGTGATCACCCGCACACCCATCGCGGTCAGCTGGTTTTGCAGACGGCCGATGGGCACCTCATTTCCCGGAATGATGCGCGACGAAAAGATCAGGGTATCGCCGCTGTCGAGGGTGATATTGGGATGGTCGTCGCGAGCGATGCGCGACAGGGCCGCGCGGGGCTCGCCCTGGCTGCCGGTGCAAATCAGCGCCACCTTGTCGCGCGGCAACAGCATCGCCTCGTCCTCGCGCACGAATGGCGGCAAATCCGTCAAATAACCCGTGGCCCGCGCCGCTTCGGTCATCCGCCAAAGCGAGCGCCCGACCAGCGCAACCGCGCGTCCGTGAGCGTGTGCCACTTCGGCGACGGTCTGCACCCGCGCGATGTTGCTGGCAAAACAGGCAAACCCGACCCGCTCGGTGAAGGCCCCCACCAGATCCATCAGGCTGTCGCGCACCTCGGCCTCGGAACCGGCCTCGCCCTCGACGGTAGCGTTGGTCGAATCCCCGATCATGGCGAGTACGCCGGCGTCTCCGACGGCGCGCAAGGCGGCTTCGTCTGTCGTGTCGCCGACCAGCGGGTCCGGATCGAGCTTCCAGTCCCCGGTGTGGAAAACGGTGCCGGCGCCGGTCTTGATGATGACTCCGTTCGGCTCGGGAATCGAATGGGTCAGGGTCACGAGCGTCAGATCGAACGGTCCGATCGACACGTCGCCGCCCAGGGGGATTTCGTGGAGCGGCACCTTGCCCGCGAGACCAGCCTCTTCCAGCTTGCGCCGCAGGACCGCCAGTGTGAACGGTGTGGCGTAGACCGGGCAGCGCAGCCGCGACCACAGATGCGCCACGGCACCGACATGGTCTTCGTGGGCATGGGTGATCAACATCCCCGCCAGCTTGTCGCGGCGGTCTTCAATGAAGGTCGGGTCGGCCGTCATCACGTCGACGCCGGGATAGGACGGGTCGCCGAAGGTGACGCCGCAATCGACGATCATCCACGCGCCGTCATGACCGTAGACGTTGAAATTCATACCGATCTCACCCGTGCCGCCAAGCGGCACGAAGAGGACTTCGTCGGAACTGGGTATCATGGATATCCTTTGGGGAACCGGTTTCAGGCGATTCCGTTGCGGCGCGCGATCTCGCGCAGGCCGGTCAGGGTCAAATCAGGCTCGGTCGCATCGATCACATCGGTGACGTCGGCAAACAAGGGCGCGAGCCCGCCGGTTGCGACCACGGTCACCGGCTTTCCGTATTCTTTCGCAATACGCGGAATCATGCCCTCGATCATCGAGACATAACCCCAAAAAATTCCCGACTGCATGGCCGGCACCGTCGCCCCGCCGATCACCTTCTCGGGCTTCTCGATGTTGACCCGCGGCAGGAGCGCGCCGGCCATGTACAAGGCTTCGACCGACAGGTTGATGCCCGGCGCGATCACGCCGCCACGAAAATTTCCTTCATCATCGACCACGTCGAACGTCGTGCCCGTACCAAAATCTATCACGATGAGGTCGCCCGGATACTTCAAATGGGCACCAACCGCCGCCACCAGGCGGTCGGCGCCGACTTGTTCCGGACGATCGATCAGGGCTTCAATTCCAAGCACGACATCGGGATCGCGTATGACCAGCGGCGTCACCCCGAAATGTGACTCAAGCAATATATCGAGGTTCCGGCGCGTGCCGGGCACAACGGTGGTGACGATCGCGTGTTCGATGTCGCCGACCTTGAGGCCGCGCAGGGACATGAGCTGAGTAAGCCAGACCGCATACTCATCCGACGTGCGCTGCGCATTGGTGGCGATGCGCCATTTTCCACGCTCATCGTCGCCGTCATACACGGCGAAAACGGTGTTGGTATTGCCGCAATCGACCGCAAGCAGCATCAGTTGGCTCCTGCGCCATCATCTCGGGAAACCGTGCTTACCGGGAAAACGTCACCCACCGCAATATGTTCGGTGCCTGCCGGCGTCGTCAGCATCAGGTTTCCGCCGTCGTCGATGCCGGAAAATGTGCCCGCTTTCTCGCCATCGGGCAGTTTGACCGTCAGTTCCGTATCCAGCGCCAACGCCAACCCGGCCCAGATCACCCGGATCGGCCCGAAGCCATCGCGTTCCCAGATGTCGAGCAATTCGACGAGATTCGGCACGAACGCCTCAAGCAACGCCGCGACCGTGATGTCATGGCCAGCCGCACGCAAACAGGTGGCACCCGGGACATCAGGCTGGCTTTCGACATTAACCCCAATCCCAGCGACCACCCAGTCCAGGCCACCTTCGGCGCGCGCTGCGCTTTCCAGCAGGATTCCCGAGATTTTCGCGCCGCCGAGCAACAGATCATTGGGCCATTTGAGTTCAACATCGGCGCCCGCAACTTCACGGATCGCCCGGGCCATCGCCGCACCTACGGCGAAGCCGATCTGTGGCGCGTCGGCGATGGCGCAGTCCGGACGGAGCAGGACGGAGATGTAGAGGTTGCCGCGCGGTGAGTTCCAGCTTCGGCCATGCCGGCCCCGCCCGGCGGTCTGTTCGTGCGCCCACACGATTGTCAGGCCCGGTGCGCCATTGGCGGCCAATGCCTTGGCTTCTTCACTGGTGCTGCCGACGCTGTCTCGGACAATCAGTTGGCAACCCGGCGGTACGTCCGGGTGACCGGTCATGCCCCGAACAGGACTGCCGCTGCCGCCTCGGCCCCGTTCAGAACCGGCGCCAGGCCGATGAAGAAGAAGATGGTGATGAGGCCTGTGATGGTCACGATCACGGTTATCTCTCGGCCCGGCGCGCGATCGAACGCTTCAGCGGGCTCATCGAAATACATCAGCTTGACGATCCGCAGGTAGTAATAGGCCCCCACGACGCTGGCCAACAGGCCGACAACCGTCAGCACATAAAGCCCGGCCTCGATCGCCGCCAGGAAGACATAAAATTTGGCGAAGAAACCCGCCAGCGGCGGAATGCCGGCCATCGAGAACATGAACACGGCAAGCGCGGCGGCCAGGTAAGGATTGGTCTTGCTGAGACCCGCGAGCTGATCGATTTCCTCGACCATCCGGCCCTGCCGGCGCATCGCGAGGATGCAGGCGAACGTCCCGATATTCATGAACAGGTAAATGGTCAGGTAGAGCAGAATGCCCTGAATACCTGTCTCATTGCCCGCCGCCAGGCCGACGAGCACGAAACCCATATGGCCGATTGAGCTGTAGGCCATCAGGCGCTTGATATTGGTCTGCACGATCGCCGCGAAGGAACCGAGGATCATCGAGGCGAGCGAGATGAACCAGATAACCTGCTGCCATTCCGCGATCAGATCCCCGAACGGCTCAATCATGACCCGTACGAACAGAGCCATGGCCGCAATCTTCGGGGCAACCGCGAAGAAGGCCGTAACGGGTGTCGGCGCACCCTCATAGACGTCGGGCGTCCACATATGGAATGGCACGGCCGAGACCTTGAAGGCGAGCCCCGCGGCGATGAAGACCAGGCCCACGATCACGCCCACAGGCGCGTCACTGTCGGCGGCAAACGTCGCCGCCAGCCCGTCGAAACCCGTGGTGCCGGCGAAGCCGTAAATCAGGGACATGCCGTAGAGCAGAATTCCCGAGCTCAGCGCGCCAAGGACGAAATACTTCAGACCCGCTTCCGACGAGCGCAGATTGTCCCGCCGGATGGCGGCCACGACATACAGCGAAAGGCTTTGCAGCTCGAGGCCCACATAAAGCGACAGCAGATCGTTGGCCGACACCATCATCATCATGCCGAGCACGGCAAAGACGATGAGGATCGGGTACTCGAACTGATGGATGTCTTCGCGCATGTTGTAGGGCTGCGCCAGAATCAGCGCGAGCGCGGCGCCGGCAATCAGCAGCACCTTGGCAAACACGGCGAACGCATCGACCATGAACTGGCCGTTGAAGGCCGTGATCTTGCCGGCCGGCCCGGCGAGAACCAGGAGGGCGGCAACCACCAGCACCAGGACGCCGGCCCAGGTGACGAAGCGGGTCGAGCCCTCTCCCCGGAAGGCGCCATACATCAGCATCACCATGGCGGCGATCGCCATGAACAACTCCGGCCAAACGGCGGAAATATCGACGGCTATGTTCATGTTCTGCGCCCTTCCGCCTACCGGCCCGCAAGGTTGAGCGGGTCAACCGAGGACAGGGCAGACTGATAATTCGCCAGCAGGTTGGAGACACTCGCGTCGAACACGCTGAGGAACGGGTCGGGCCAGATGCCCATCCAGAGAACCAGCGCGACCAGCGGCGCGAAGATGGCGATCTCGCGCGGCTCCAGATCCAGGATCTTCTTGAGATATTCTTTCTCAAGTTTGCCGAAGATCACCCGGCGGTAGAGGTAAAGCATGTAGGCCGCCCCGAGGATCACGCCGGTCGCGGCGAAGAAAGCCACCCAGGTATTGTCCTGAAACACGCCCAGCAGGATCAGGAATTCGCCGACGAATCCACTGGTGCCCGGCAGACCGACGGAGCCCAGCATGAACACCATGAAGACAAACGCGAATTTCGGCATTCGCTCGACCAGCCCGCCATAGTGAGCGATTTCGCGGCTGTGTTCGCGGTCGTAGACCACTCCGACGCACAAGAACAGCGCGGCCGACAAAATGCCGTGGCTGAGCATCTGGAAGATCGCACCGTCGATCCCCTGTTGGGTCGCGGTGAAGATACCGATGGTCACGAAACCCATATGCGCCACCGACGAGTAGGCAATCAGCTTCTTCATGTCTTCCTGCGCCAGGGCCACCAGCGAGGTGTAGATGATCGCGATCACCGACAGGGTGTAGATCAGCGGCACAAACTGTTCCGAGGCCAGCGGCAGGATCGGCAGTGAGAACCGCAGGAACCCATAACCACCCATCTTCAGCAACACGCCGGCGAGGATGACCGAGCCCGCCGTGGGCGCCTCGACATGGGCGTCGGGCAGCCAGGTGTGCACCGGCCACATGGGCATCTTGACGGCGAAGGACGCGAAGAAGGCCAGCCACAGCCATGTCTGCAGCTCCGCCGGAACGTCGAAGGCCATCAACGTCGGGATATCGGTGGTGCCGGCTTCGAAATACAGCGCCAGGAGCGCGGCCAGCAGCAGGACCGAACCCGCCAATGTGTAGAGGAAGAACTTGAACGCCGAGTAGACCCGGCGCGGCCCGCCCCAGACACCGATGATGATGAACATCGGGATCAGGACCGC
>Ga0070727_10000820_pt1 | contig 35604 bp, 30 predicted proteins | sample tdAd472_FD_66722 | JGI IMG/M metagenome (GOLD analysis project Ga0070727, IMG submission 66722) | Marine sediment microbial communities from the Atlantic coast under amendment with organic carbon and nitrate - tdAd47.2 | ecosystem: Environmental > Aquatic > Marine > Coastal > Sediment | place... | reverse complement strand
GTCGGCATGATGATCTGCTGGGACGTCCAGTACGCCGATCCCGCCCGTGCGCTCGCCCTTCGCGGAGCCGAACTCCTGCTGATGCCCATCTGGGGAGGCAACGAGACGTTGGCCGCCGCGCGGGCTATCGAGAACCACGTCTTTCTGGCGACTTCCGGGTACGACCACCCCACCTACGTCATGGACCCCAAGGGAGAGCGGCTCTCCGTTGCGCCGAAGGACGGCTCCATCGCCGACGCCGTCATCGACCTAAGCCGCCGTTACCAGTGGAAGTGGCTGGGCGAGATGCGCGGTCGGTACTTCCACGAGTTGCGGCGCGACGTCCCTGTGGACCCCAGCTTCTAGTCGAAATGCGCTCCGTGCTAGCGTGAATTGAATGCGACGTATCCTCATTCTCTCTGCGACGATTCTCGCGCTGTCCGTTTCAGGCTTCGCCGCCGGCGAACTCTCGAATCGGCGAGCTCCCGGATTTTCGCTTCCCGACGTCAATCTCAAGCAGCATGATCTCGCCGACTACCGCGGCAAGGTCGTCATCGTCGACGTGATGAAGACCGCCTGCCCGCACTGCACGACCTTTGCGAAGAAACTGACCGAGGTCGAAAAGAAGTACGCCGGGCAGGTGAAGGTACTTGCGATCGTGCATCCGCCCGACAATCAGGCTTCGGTGAAGAAGTATGTGGCCGACAACGGACTCAGCATTACTCCGCTGTTTGATTGTGGTCAGGTGGCTGCGGCGTATCTCAAGCTGGGGCCGCGCAATCCGTCCTTCGACGTGCCCCACTTTTTCGTGATCGACAAGTCCGGTCGCATTGTCGAAGACTACGGCTACAACATGCTTGCCCGCGGGATCTTCGAGGGCGACGGCCTCTACGGCATTCTCGACCGCTACGTCTCCAAACCCGTTCAGGCCGATTAGTACTTCCATGCTGGCCCGGCTGTCCCTCGCTCTGTTGATCGCCGCCGCGGCCTCCGCGCAGATCCCGACTCCCGAATCCCACTTCGGCCACCGCATGGGGGCTGACCGCAAACTGGTCGACTGGGACGAGGTGACGGATTACTATCGTCTCGTCGCGGAGGCGAGCGACCGCGTGCAGGTCGAGGAGCTCGGGCCCACGACCGAGGGCCGCCCATTCCTGCTGGTCACCGTGGGATCGGCCGAAACGCTCGCGAATCTCGACAGACATAAGGAGATCCAGCGCAAACTGGCCGACCCACGCACGACCTCGGCGGAAGAAGCCGAGGAGCTGGCGGCAGAGGGGAAGGCGGTCGTTCTGATCACTTGCTCGATCCACTCGACCGAGGTCGCTTCCACCTCGACGGCGATCGAGTATCTGCACCGTCTCATCACGGAGGACACACGGCGCAACCGCGTCATCCTGGACAACGTCGTCTTCCTGCTCGTCCCGTCTCTGAATCCCGACGGCGTGGACAAGGTCGCCTCCTGGTACCGCCAATGGTTGGGTACGCCGTACGAAGGCGCGCCGATGACCGAGCTTTACCATCGCTATCTCGGACACGACAACAACCGCGATTGGTACATTTTTTCGCAACAAGAGACGCGTCTCACCGTCGACAAAATCCACAACGTGTGGCGCCCGCAGATCGTCTACGACGTTCATCAAATGTCTTCGACGGGCGCCCGCATGTTCGTTCCGCCCTGGACCGACCCGGTGGATTCCAATATCGATCCGCTGATCACTCAGCAAGTCAACGCATTGGGGCTGGGCATGGCCGCGGATCTGACGGCGGCCGGAAAGACCGGCGTCGTCGTGAACGGAATCTACGACTACTTCACTCCCGCGCGTCACTACCAGAGCTATCACGGGGGCCTGCGCTTGCTGAGCGAATCTGCGTCCGCTCGTTACGCTTCGCCCATTACGACTCCGTTCTCTGCGCTCCAGACGCGCGGAAGAGGCTACAACTCGCAGGAGTCCAGCTGGAACTTTCTGGAGCCGTGGCGAGGCGGAACATGGAGGCTTCGCGACATCGTCGACTACCAGTTGATCGCTTTTGAGTCCGTGCTGTACCAGGCGGCCCTCAAACGTCACGACCTGCTGGTCAACTTCCACCGCATCTTTGACCGGGTGATGAATCGCCCCGGCCCGGACGCTTTCGTCGTGCCTCGGGACCAGCACGACCCGACCGCCGCCGCGCGACTTCTCGAGACGCTCAGCCGCGGCATGGTGGAGATCGATCGAGCTCAAGCCGAGTTCAGGGCCGACGGCGCAGCGTTCTCCGAGGGAGACCTCGTCATCCGGATGCGCCAACCCTACGCCGCTTTCGCCCGAACCCTGCTCGAAGACCAACGTTACCCGGATCTGCGGGAGTACCCTGGAGGCCCGCCTCGCAGGCCCTACGACGTGACGGCGCATTCGCTTCCTCTGCTGATGGGCGTGGACGCGCGTCCGGTGAGCCGCTTGCCGTCCGACCTTGCGCTCACGGCTGTGGAGGAGTTTCTTCCCGAGGGGCGGCTTTCGGCGGCGCCCGCTCTCCGTCTCTCCGCCGCCGACTCCAACGCCTATATTGCGGTCAATCGCCTGCTCAAGGCAGGGGTCGAGATCTTCCGCGATTTGCGGGCGGGGGATTTCTTGGTTTCGCGTTCGGAAGCCGGCCCTGAACGCTTGGAATCTTATTCCCGGGAACTGGGCCTTCGGTTCGAGGCGGCCGACGCCTCTCCCGGGCGTCAGGTCCGCGTCCGCCCGGCTCGAATCGGGCTCTACGCCGGCTCTCGACCCAGCATGGATGAGGGCTGGACTCGCTGGCTGCTGGAGCAGTATGAGTTCGACGTCGAGCGCGTGGACAACCCCCGGATTCGGGCCGGCGGTCTCCGCTCCCGCTACGACGTCGTTATTCTGGCCGACGCCGAACCCAGTTCGCTCCACGCCGGCTACGTTGAGGGGGCTACGTACCGCGGCGCCAAAGCGCCGCCCGTCGCCACGGGGGGAATCGAGGACGACGGAGCTCGATCCCTGCGACGATTTGCCGAGTCGGGCGGCGTGATCCTTACTTTCAATCGCGCCTCTTCCTATGCGATCGAGCGACTGAATTTGCCGGTCGAAGACGTGCTCAACGGCGTCTCGAACAGGCAGTTCTACGCCCCGGGCTCGCTGCTGCACGCCCTCGTTGACCGCGATGATCCCATCACGTGGGGCAGCCGAGAGCGGGAAGCGGTCTGGTTCGAATCGGGTCCCGCGTTTCGAGTGGCCGGCGAAGACGGCGATTCGCGCCCCCCGAAGGCACTGCTCCGCTATCCCGCCAGGGATGTTTTGGCTTCAGGCTGGTTGCTCGGCGAGCGCTATCTGGCGGGCCACGCCGCCGTTGTCGAATGCCCGGTCGGAACCGGGAAGATCCTCCTGTTCGGCATCCGACCGCAGTATCGCGGGCAATCGAACGCAACGTTCCGACTCGTCTTTAATGCCCTGCTTGGGGCCTGAGCCGCGATTGTCGCTGCCGATGGGTTGCGTTTCTTCCTGTAGCGGAGCCTCTTATAGAACAGGATCAACGACATACGTAGCGGTATGTCGGACACTGTAAGGAACCTTACATTCAGCCGACTTTCCGTCGATTGGTTTACCTAGGGTGCTGAATTCATGGCGGGAATATCAAAAAACTTTGTTGCCGACATCCACCAATTGTTGGTACCCTCGCGACAGTTAGTGTTTTCGGGAGAGGGGGCTCGGATCGTGCCAAAGAAATCTTTACGTCTAATCGTTTGTTCAATGGTCGCGGCTTTGTTGGGTGTTGTGGGAACACCAGCGAGTGCGCAGACCTTCCAAGTTTTGGTCGAGGATAGCGCCGGCAGCGGAACGTTTACCGCAGTCGGAACCGTCGACGCATTCGACGACGGCACCAATACGCCGGCCGACACGTATGACTACGTCGGCTTCCAGTACACGGGCGACATCGTCGCCACGTCCGCTGAAAGCGCCAAGCTCTTCTTGGTTCGCAACACGGACGGGAATCTACACGCCTACTGGGTGAACGGAGAGGGCGGCGTCGGAACCGCCGCCGGGTCCGCCATGGGCCAAGTTGTGGTATCCGGTACCAACTCGGTTGGTCCCATCGTCGTTGAGGTCGAAGACGATCCGGCAAACGACTTTAACCCGGTTGCGGGCGGATTCACAGCTGATTGGTCTTGGCTTGAGGGGCACACCGACGGCGGCGTCTTCGGCCCGCTCGACGACGCGCCCTCGGCTTGGACGCTCGACGCCTGGTACACGGTAGAGGCGACAGGCCTCACCAGCTTTGACGTCGTCGGCGACGGCGGCTCGGTTTCGACGGGCCTGGACCCTAGCTCCGCCGGCGGAATCAATCGTCGCGTACGCATCCAGCAGACTCGCACGCTCACGGTAACGAAGGTTCTGGCGCCCACCGGCGACTCCGGCCTCTTTGACCTGCTGCTCGACGGAATCGAACAGGTCGCAGACGCCGGCAACGGCGACTCCTACACCGTTGACGTGCCCGTCGGAGACAGCATCACCATCTCGGAGATTGCCGGAACCGATACCGTCTTGGCCGACTACACGACTTCGATTGCCTGCAGCGGCGAAGGTATCGGTGGAACTACGTCCGGGGCCTCTCGGACCTTTGCCATGCCTGCCGGCGGCGACGATGTGGAATGCAGCATCATCAACACCCGCGGCCAAGCTGGTCCGGCGTTGATGACCTGCGTCGCCACTGCGGTGCCCCCGGTCGTACGCGCAGAAGGAATTGCGGAACTTACCGGCGACGTCGTGCTCACCTGCACTTCGACCGGCGGCTTCCCCGCTAGTCCCTATATCGTGACGAACGTCAGCTCCTCGTTGAACGTGAACATCACGAACAACATCGACTTCGGAGCGGGCGAGAATATCACTGACGCGGTACTTGTGATCAACGAGAACAACTGCGACGACCCCGCGTCGTTCGGTTCGGTTACCTCCTGCGCTCCTGATGATCGGGTCCAAGATCCCCAGTTCGGTCGCTTGGCCGCGAACAATCGCCTGGAGTGGAACGAGGTCTCGATTCCGTACCCGGGTGCGGATCCCGACGGCGCCGGACCGGAACTCCCGTTCCCGGACGTGACGACGCTCAGGATTACCTCGATCCGCGGCAACGCCTCACAACTCGGCGTTCCGGGGTCGGCGACATTCCCCTCGACCCAGATCACCTCGTTCGTCTCCATCACCGGACCGACGACGGTTCCGGTCACGAACAACGTCCTGAACGTTGCAGTCCCGATCCTCGGTTTGCTCGTCGACATCGACGGCACCGTGAACGGTCTGCAATGCATCGAGGACGACGGCACCGCCTTCATTGAACTTGCGGAAGGTTTTGCGACCTCCTTCAAGACCATCGGCGTCGGTACCTACACCACGGGACAAACGCAGTGGGAGTCGGGATACTACGCTCCTGAGTCCAACAACGGCGGCGGCGCGTCTCAGGGAACACGCTTCCTGCTTCGCTTCTTCAACATCCCCGACGGAGTTGACCTCGAAGTTCCGAACTACGTCAACTGCGAAGGCAGCCTCGTCCCCGGCGACGGCCTCCAGATCGCCTATGTCTCCGGCGCCGACGCCGACGGACAGGGCGGATCGTTCACGGAGTCGACCAGCGGCGAAGCGGACGTCAACATCTCCGGCGGCTTTGGTCGCGCGGTCTACGAGGTGGTGAATTCCAACCCGTTCCGGAACGAAGAGTGCACCGTGCCGATCTACGTCTCCTGGACGCCCGACACGGCCAATGACTTGCCTGCGGTCGGCTCCGGCCAGGTCTCGGCAAGCTTCGCGCCGATCAGCACCGTCACTGTGGCGAGTACCGGAGAGGCCGAGCCGCGGTTCATCGACACTGGAGGAGATCCGGAAACGTTCGTCTCCATTGCGCGCTGCACCACGACCCTGCTCTTCCCGTTCGTGACCAACCAGGCCGGATTCGACACCGGTATGGCGATCTCGAACACCTCAGAAGACTGGTTGGGTACCGAGCCTCAAGCCGGCGCCTGCACCCTGCACTACCACGGTGAGACTCTCGGAGGCGGCGCGGCTCCTGCCGACCAAACTTCGACAGTCATCGCCGGCGGCGAGCAGCTCGTCTTTACCCTATCTGGCGGCAACCCGGGACAAGGCATCCCTGGCGGCCCCGAGTTCCAGGGCTACATCATCGCGGTCTGTGAGTTCCAATACGCTCACGGTTTCGCATTTATCACCGACGGCTTCGGCGGTCTGCCGGCGTTGGCGCAGGGTTACCTGGCTCTGGTCATCCCGTACGACGGTTTCGACCGGGTCGCAGGCGTACCGTGCAGCTACGGCAAGGGTATTTGCCACTATGAGAGCAACACCCTCCACCTGTTCGGCGAGGCCCTCGGACAGTAAGATTTAGATCCTCAACTCTCTAAACTTGGCCGGCGAGGGACCCCCTCGCCGGCCTTTTTTCGTTTGCCGTCCCGTTTGTGCGATCTTCGGTAGACTCCCACGTGAACTACTTCCACTATTTTTCAGAAATCGAAGATCGCTTTCAGCAGCTTCGACAGAGCGGCGGCTTCCTGCTCACGCCGCTCGATTGGGCGCTGATTGAGACCTGGAAACAGTCCGAGATTCCTCTGGAGGCCGTCCTTGAGGGGATGGATCGAGCCTTCGAGAAATGGCATCAGCGTAAGCGCAAGTTCGGATCCGTCAACTCTCTGGCCTACTGCACTCAAGAGGTGCTTGAGACTGCTCGACAGATGGCGGAAGGCGGCGGCGTCGAACCGTCGCGCGGCGAAGAATCCGGATTCGCAGGCAGCGAGGTGGAGCGCTATCTCCGGGAGCAGGCCGACCGCTTGCGCTCCTCGGCCTCCGATCTCCCAGGAGAGCCCCGACGAGTCCTCCAAGAGTCTGCCGAATCTCTCGACGTACTGGCGGCGAAGGCGCTCGACGATCCCGACGGCAAGGACCTCGAAGAGGTCGAACAACGACTCAGCGTCATCGAGAAGCGTATTGTCGCCGTTCTTACCCAAGCACAGACGGAGGACGACCTCTTCGGCCTCCGTCAGGATATGGATCGCCAACTCGCCCCCTACCGGCGAAAGATGACGGCCGACCAGATCAGCCTGCTGGAGAAGCAGTATTTTGAGCGCGCCACGCTGGAAGCCGCCGGGGTGCCCCGTCTCAGCCTCTTCTACCTGAACTAGCACGAGATTATCGATTTGCCGTTGACAGCGGCGCGCGCGAAGGTCGATAGTGTTCTTGGGATCAGGTGCTCATTCTAAGAATGTTAGTCGTCTTTGCGTTGGTTCTCGGGGCTTCCGTCGCGGGTGCGGCGGACGTAGATCCGTTCAGCAGCGCCGACCGCGCTTATTGGGCCTTCCAACCGCTGCGCGAAGTGTCCCCGCCAGCTTCCTCGGGCGAGCATCCTCTCGATTCGTTTGTTAAGTTGAGGCTGGCCTCCAAGGGCCTCGAATTGGCGGAGCGCGCCGACCGGATCACCTTGATTCGCCGGGCCTCCTTCGATCTCATTGGTCTTCCACCGACCCCAGAGGAAGTCGCCCGTTTCGTCCATGACGATTCGCCTGAAGCTTGGCCCCACCTGATTGACCGGCTCCTCGATTCCCCACACTACGGGGAGCGCTGGGGGCGCCACTGGCTCGATCTTGCCCGCTATGCCGAGTCCAACGGTTTCAAGACCGACGAAACTCGTCCCAACGCCTGGCGATACCGCGACTATGTCGTCGAATCACTGAACGAGGATAAGCCCTACGATCGCTTCGTCGCCGAGCAGATCGCCGGCGACGAGCTTTGGCCCGCAGATTCAGCGGCTCGCATCGCCACCGGCTTCAATCGGAACTACCCGGACGAATCGAACGCCGCCAACCTTCAGCAGCGGCGTGCCGAGTTGCTCCAGGACGTCACTGACGCTGTCGGCTCGACCTTTCTGGGCCTGACCTTCGGCTGCGCCAAGTGTCACGACCACAAGTTCGATCCGATTCTCCAGAAGGACTACTACCGCCTCCAGGCGTTCTTCGCCGGCTCCGCCGAAGACGATCAGGTACCCGTTTGGTCGGAGGCCGAGCGGGCCGACTACAACCGCCGCCTCGCTGTTTGGGAAGAAGCCACCGCCGAGATCCGCGCCGAGATGGACGCGCTCATCGAGCCCGAACGTCAGAAGCGTCTTGATTTCCTCCACAGCAAGCGCACCGAGTTCACCAAGAGCGCCCTCGACACCGAGCCCGACGAGCTGACTCCTGCGCAACGCCAGATGCTCCACAAGCACTACTGGCAGTTCGGCTACGACAACGACAAGCATTGGAAGCGACTCCGGGGCGAGCCGCGCGAGCGTTACAAGACGCTGCAAGCCAGGCTCGACGAGTTCGACCATCTCCACCCTGGAGAGGCGCCCGTCGGGATGGGGCTGCGCGACCTGGGCGTTGAAGCTCCGCCGACCCACGTCCTCGGTCTAGCCAACTACGCGGTTCCCAAAGAGGAAGTCGAACCCGGCTTCCTATCGATCCTTGACCCGGGGCCCGCTGACTACCGGCCGATTCCGGAACTCTCCACCAGCGGGCGCCGCACGGCTCTCGCCCAGTGGATGATCGATCCCGAGAACCCGCTCACCTCGCGCGTGATGGTCAACCGCCTCTGGCACCATCACTTCGGGCGCGGAATCGTGGCCAGCCCCAGTGATTTCGGCCGCATGGGCGAACGCCCCACACACCCGGAGCTGCTCGACTACCTCGCCCGTCGCTTCATGGAAGACGGCTGGTCTCTTAAGCGCATGCATCGCCTGATCATGACGTCGGAGGCCTACCAGCAGTCGTCTTCGTTCAACGAGCCGGCGTCCAAGAAGGACCCCTTCAACAAGCTCCTATGGCGCTTCCGTCCGCAGCGGCTCGAAGGCGAAGTGATCCGGGACTCCATGCTCGCCGTATCCGGTGCGCTAAACGCAAAACTCGGCGGTCCCAGCGTCATGCCGCCGCTGCCGGAAGGCATGCCTGAGAAGCGTCTGGGGTGGGTGACCGACGACGATCCGGAGGAACGGCGTCGGCGCAGCCTCTATGTCTTCATTCGCCGCAACCATCGCTACCCGATGATGCAGGCGTTCGACATGCCCGACACGCATGCTTCTTGCGCACGGCGCGACGTTACGACCACGGCGCCTCAAGCGCTCGCTCTGCTCAACGACGAACAGACGATTGACTGGGCGGCCGAGTTTGCGGCGCGCGTTCTGCACCAAGCAGGCGCCGATCCGTCCGCCCAAGTCCGCGAGGCTTTCCTGCTCGCCTATTCCCGCGAGCCCGATTCCGGGGAGAAAGACTCCGCCCTCACGTTCCTTGCCGAACAGCGCGAGCGCGCCGACGCCCGCAAGTCCGCGGGGTACCGCATCGCGCCTCCCGCCGACCTGCCCGAGCAGATGGACGCACCCGCCGGCGCGGCTCTCACCGATCTCTGCCACGCGCTTATGAACTCTAACGAGTTTGTCTATCGCTACTAGCTGACGTTCCCTGCCCATGGCCCGCAAAGTCGCATCGAATCACCTCACCGCGAGTACACGACGCCAATGGCTCTCCAGAGCAGGGAGTGGCCTCGGCGGTCTCGCCCTCTTCTCACTGCTCGCCGATAGTCTCCCTGCGGCTTCCAAGTACGACGATCCGCTCCTCGGCCACGAGCCCCATCACACCCCTAAAGCCAAGTCCGTCATCTGGCTCTTTATGGAGGGCGGTCCCAGCCACCTCGATCTCTTCGATCCCAAGCCCGCCCTGCGCCGAATGGCCGGGCAGCCCACTCCGGATTCGTTCAATCCCCCCAAGATCACCGCCATGGGCACGTCCGGCAACACGCTCATGCCGGACCAGCGCGAGTGGAAGCAGCACGGCCAGAGCGGTCTCTGGGTCTCGGACTGGTACAAGCACGTCGCCGAGCACGCTGATGATCTAGCCGTGATTCGGTCGTGCACCGCCGACGGCCTCAATCACGTCGGCTCCGTCTGCCAGATGAATACCGGCTCCATCCTGGCCGGACGCCCTTCGCTGGGCTCCTGGGTCACCTACGGCCTCGGTACGGCCAACCGCAATCTGCCGACCTTCGTGGTCCTCGATTCGGAAGCCCCCCTCAGCGGCGGGGCGAAGAACTGGTCCTCCGGTTTTCTACCGGCCGTCTACCAGGGCACACAGTTTCAAAAGGACGGCCCGCCCATCCTCAACCTCGCGAACCCGTCCACCATTGGTGATCCCCAGCAGCGCGGCAAGCTTGATTTCCTGGCGGATCTGAACCGCCGCCATGCCGAGCGCCATCCGCACGAAGGCGAGCTCAACGCCCGGCTTGAAAGCTACGAACTCGCCTACCGCATGCAGGCCCACGGTCCGGAAGCGGTCGACATCGCCTCTGAAACCGACGCCACCAAGAACCTCTACGGCCTCGACGACGACTTCCTGCGTCCCTTTGGCGAGAAGCTTCTGCTGGCCCGGCGCCTCGTCGAGCGCGATGTGCGATTCGTCGAGGTTTATGGCGGCGCCTGGGACGCCCACGCCGACATTGAGAAGAACCACGGCAAGTGGTGTCGCTTTACCGACAAACCCATCGCGGGCCTACTGGCCGATCTCAAATCCCGCGGCATGCTGGAGGATACGCTCGTCGTATGGGGCGGGGAATTCGGACGCACGCCCTTCAATGAGAAAGGCGACGGTCGCGACCACAACCCCTGGGGGTTCACCGTTTTCATGGCCGGCGCCGGCATCGAGCCCGGCCAAGCCGTCGGTACGACCGACGAAATCGGCCTCCACGCCGAAGAGAGCCCCTATCACGTGCACGATATCCACGCGACCATCCTGCATCTGCTTGGACTCGATCACTTGAGTCTCACCTACCTGCACAACGGACGCTCCGAGCGCGCTACCGTCAACGGCGGTCGCTTGATTGAACAGGCGTTGGCGTAGGACCCTGATAAATATGTTCCAAGGAATTGAACACACCGCCATCGCTACAGAGGATCCGGAAGCCCTCGCCTCCTGGTACGCCGAGAAGCTTGATTTCCCTGTGGTCCACCGGTACGCCGGCAACGTCTTCGTCCGTGCCGCCGACGGTACGATGCTGGAGATCATCCCGTCGGTCGGCCCGCGTCCCGAGGCGGAATTCAAGAGCCCCGGCATCCGTCACCTAGCCGTGGCTGTGGAGGACTTTGAAGCCGGGATGGCCGAGTTGAAGAATCGCGGCGTGCAGATCGTCGATACGCTCGAAGCCGACGGAAACCGCCTCGCCTTCTTTAAAGACCCCGACGGCAACATCCTGCACCTCATCTGGCGCGAAACGAAGATCTAGAGGCGCTGCGTGTCCGTGTCCCGCAGCCAGGACGTTCGCGCCTTCTATGACGATACGGCGGACTCCTATGACCGCATGATGGACGGCGAGATCACTCACCCTCTCTATGCGGGAGTCCTCGGCGGGCTCGCCGAGAGAATCACCGGCGTGTCCGGGCCGGTACTGGACTCCTCCTGCGGAACGGGCCACATGCTGGCCGAACTGGCAGCCAAGTACGCGCCAGGCAGGGAACTGCTCGGCGTCGATCTTTCCCCCAAGATGGTCTCCATCGCTCAGGCTCGACTGGGTTCCGCGGCAGCGGTCTATCAGGGGGACATGGCTGCACTTCCGGCTGAGATTCCCGACGCCGGGTGTGCCGCCGTCATCAGCTTCTTCAGCCTGCACCACATCGGGGCCTCGGAAATTGCGGCGTGTATCTCTGCGTGGAATCGAGCGCTCGTTCCAGGCGGGCAACTAACCGTAGCCACGTGGGAAGGCGAAGGTGCGATCGACTACGGCGGTCAGTCCGACATGGTGACGCAGCGCTACCGAGAATCCGAACTCGTCGCCGCCGCGGAATCCGCGGGACTGATGATTGACCGATGCTCAGTCGAGCCCGTCGAAGGGATGGAGATGGACGCCGTCTACCTGGACGCGACCAAGTGCGGGTAGCGCCGGAGGCCGGGCGACTGGCTATCGGAAGCCGACGCCGCTGCGGTCGGAGCCTGGCTTCCCGTTGGGATGCGTGTACGTGTAGCCGGAGTGCGTTCCAACCGCCTTGTAGCGTTTCGCCAGTAGCCCCGTCGCAGCATCCAAGTCCAGATCGGCCACAAGCAATCCCTCCTGCCCGTAAGGCTGATAGCCGAGCAGCGACCCGTCTGGCCTCACCACGGCCGAGGTCGTCGGAGAACCCCCGCTCGCGCAATTTACTGTCGCGAAGTAGCAAGTGTTCTCGGCCGCACGACACAGCGCTGCCTTCTCATGGAACGTGTTCGCCGGGTCGCCGAACCGGGAAGGTGCGAACCCGCCGGGCTCCGCCTCATGGAAGTGAGGATGCAGCACCAAATGAGCGCCGCGCTGAGCCGCCCAACGAACGGTCTCCGGATACCGCCACCCCTCGTGGCAGATTGAGATTCCAAACCGCAAGGGCCCTGCCTCAAACAAGCGCCGTCCGGCCCCCGCGTGATAGACGGCTTCTTCGGAGGGATCCAGTTGCACCTTGTCCTGGAAGCCGACCATCTCCCCTTGCCGATCGATCACGAGCACGCTAATCAGCAGACGTTGCTCGACCACGCGCTCGGTCCCCAGCACGACCGTGATCTTCGCCGATGCCGCAGCCTTCCGCGCTTCGGCCCAAGCGTGCTCCAGGAACGTTGCGTCGGGCGGCGGCGGTCGTCGGCCTAGGCCCCGGTATCCGGGAACGAAGCACTCCGGAAAACAAACCAACTCAGCCCCTTCCCGCGCCGCCTCGCCAATAGCAGCGACCGTCAACTCGACTGACTCCTCGGGAGTGGCTGGATATCGGAGATTCGCCAGTGCGATGCGAAAGGAGGTCATCGACACCTCCGATTCTATTCCGAACGGTGAGAGCCCGACGCAGGCTATCTCGTAATCAGGACCGGCAGCAACGCTCTCAAGTCTTCTAACGCGACCCGGCCCTGCTCGTCGGCGGGGACCATGCGAAACAGCGGTGCGTAGCGTCGCGCGGCATCCGCGCGCTGTTCATCGAGGTCTATCCAGCCGTCGCCGTTCAGATCCAGCAGTCCCAGCAGACGCTCATCGACGACGAATCCCGGTGCGACTCCCGCCGGTATGCGATAGACGGTGGGGTTGCCGGTCGCATCAGCACCGGGCTCGGCCCCATTTGAGCCTCCGCCTTCTCCCGCGGTATCCAGACCGGCAGCCGCTTCAGAGTAGGCCGTGCCCATGCTGCGGGATTCGGCCTCGCGCAATCTCTGCTCCTCGATCTGATACGCTCCCGGCCCGGACTTCTGATAGGTGTAGATCGTCGGAATCCGTAGCGAACCCGATACGTGGCCTGTATCCACCGCGGGGCCCAGCACCAAGCCGAACAGGACTGCCGCCGCGGCGGCCCCGCGCAGCACCTGCATTGGCCGCAACCGCGTCTCTTCCAGCACGAGAAAGCTGGGGCCGTCCACCGTAGCCGTCGCGGTCGCCGCGGCGACGTCCGGTCGAAGCAACCTCTGCCGGACGAGCGAGCGCGCCCCGTCCCAGATCAACCAGTACGGGCTTCGCTCTGCGGAGTCCTGCTCGAAGACCCAGAGCATCTCTTCCCCGTAGGTCTCCCGGAACTCAGTGGGATGCAATCTGATCAAGAGTGCGTAGAAGCTCTTCGCTGTCATGACTCGCTCCCTCGCAGCCGACGCTCTCGCATCCGCGCTTCTCGGACTACCCCTTCCAGTCGATCGATCTCCGTCGCCAGGACGCGCTTGCCCACGCTCGTCAGCCTGTAATACTTCCTGCGCGAGTCGCCCCCCTTTCGTCTTGCCGCCGACTCTTTGACCAGGCCTTGGCTCTCCAGTCTCTGCAAATTGTCGTACAGGGTTCCCGGGCCGATGTTGTAGCGGTCGTCGGTCTGCCGTCGGACCTCCTGCATGATTCCGTACCCGTGCAGGTCTTCCCCGGAAAGGGCAAGTAGGATCTGTAGCGTGGCAGGAGCCAGCGGAACGAAGGACTCAGGCGTGGAGGTCATCTGTCGGATATCGTTATATCGTATCCCGATAGATAGGTCAAATCAAGAGATCCTTCTCGCTCCGGGACGCCTCCCTGCGCGACTTAGCAAAGCAAGAGCCCGGTGCTGAGCCGCAAAGCGGCGCCCGGATGAATGGTCTAGGGCGGATTCTCAGGAAACGGTTTCCCGCTCCTGCTTGTGCCGCCTCTTTCGGGACGGGAGACAAAAGCTTGTCGGCGCTAACGAACAGCAATCGACGTCGAGCGCTTCACGCGCCACTGACCCAGCACCAGGTAGCTCGCTAGCGCCGCCAGCGCAATCAGTCCCGCTAGTGCGACTCCAGCTGCAACTGAGGCTAAGCCGCCCCGGCGCATAAACTCGACCAACGGCCAGATGAGCGCAGTAGCGGCAAGCACGAATGCAATCTGCATTGCGAAGCTCGCCGCAGTTAACTCAAGCTGCGTCTCGCAGCGCGGACAACGGATCCGCCCGCGATCCTGCTGGGCGAGCGTGAAGCCCGCAAACTTCGTCCGCCAAGCCAATCCCTTGCCGCAATGTGGACAATTTTGCATGGGTAAGCTCCGCGTTGAGTCTAGCAGGCCCCTCCGTCGCGCTAGACTTGAGGCCTTCGTCCCATGGCGAGAGCATTCCAGAAGTACCTCCTCCCCGGCTTCGTCTTCCAGTCGATCGTCGTCGGCGGCGGTTACGGCACGGGCCGCGAACTCGTCCAGTTCTTCCTCACCGAGGGCCCCCTGGGCGGCTACTTCGGCATGGCCGTTGCGACGCTCGTGTGGGGCGTCATCCTCGCCCTGGGTTTCGAACTCGCACGGGCCGGTCGTCTCTTCGACTACCGCTCGTTCACCAAGAGCATCCTGGGCCGCGCCTGGGTGGCTTTTGAAGTCCTCTACGTCGCTTCCGCGATTCTGACCGTCGCCGTCGTCGGCTCCGCGTCCGGCGAACTCTCGTCCAAGATGTTCGGCTCCGCGCCGCTCGTCGGAACGCTGGTGGCCGTGGTCGCCGTCGCGTTCTTTGCTTTTTGGGGCAGCGCGCTGATTGAGCGCTTCTTCTCGCTGTGGTCGATCCTGCTCTACGTCGTCTACTTGATCATGATCGCACTGGTCGTACCGGGCTTCGGCGGCGAAATCGTTCGCAATGCGGCCGTCTCGACCGCTGATTCTCAGTGGCTCGTGGGCGGATTGGAATACGCCGCCTATAACCTGGCCGCCCTCCCGGCGATCCTCTTCGTGGCGCGTCACTTTGAGAGCCGTCGCGAAGCCGTCACGGCCGGATTCATCGCCGGCTTCATCGCCATGTTCCCAGGCGCGCTGATCTACACCGCACTGCTCGCCTTCTACCCGGCCATCGTCAACGAATCCATCCCCGCGAATTTCGTACTCGGCGAACTCGGCAGTCCCGGCTTCCAGCTCTTTTTCCAACTGGTCCTCTTTGGAACTTTCATTGAGACCGGCACCGGCATGATCCACGGCTTCAACGAGCGCGTCGCCGGCTTCTTGGCTGAGAGGGGCCGAAGTCTGACTCACTGGAAGCGTCTCTCAGTCGCCGCGGTCATCCTCGTCGTATCGGTTTGGTTGGCGGACGCCTTCGGACTGATCGCACTCATCGAGCAAGGCTACGGCTGGATCACCTACGGCTACTGGTTGCTTTTCCTTGCTCCCATCCTGGCGTTGGGCTTCTGGCGGGTTGTGCTCAATCGATAATCCACCTCGGTATACTCGCGGTCATGCTTCGCTTTCTTGTCGGAGGCCTCGTTGCCTCCACGCTCCTCCTTTCGGGCGCCGCAGCCCAATCCTCGGCTGATACGGAAGATTGGATCCAACTCTTTAACGGAAAGAATCTCGACGGCTGGCACGTCAAGATCCGCGGCTACGCCCTGGACGACAACTTCGGCGACACTTTCCGAGTCGAAGACGGCTTGATGAAGGTCCGCTACGACGCCTACGATTCTTTCGACGAGCGCTTCGGCCACATCTTCCACGAAGGAGAGTTTGGCTACTACCGCATCCGCGTCGAGCACCGTTTCGTCGGCGATCAGGCCAACAACGGCCCGGGCTGGGCCCGGCGCAACAGCGGCGTCATGGTTCACGGGCAGCCGGGGCGCACGATGGGCAAGGACCAGGACTTTCCCATTTCGATCGAAGTACAACTCCTTGGCGGACTTGGGGAGGGCGAACGCTCCACGGCCAACCTCTGCACGCCGGGAACGAACGTTGTTATGGAGGGCAAGCTCGTCACGCGTCACTGCGTTCCCTCCAGGTCCAAGACTTACGAAGGCGAACAGTGGGTTGTTTCCGAGACTCTCGTCCTGGGCGATTCCCGCATCGAGCACTTCATCAACGGCGAGTCCGTGCTGACCTATGAGATGCCCCAAGTCGGTTCCGGCAACGTCAGCGGTCACCACGTCAACCAGAAGGCCGACGGCCATCTGCTGGAGCGGGGATCCATCTCTCTTCAGAGCGAGTCGCACCCCATCGACTTCCGCAAGGTCGAGCTTTTGAACCTAGAAGGCTGCATGGATTCCGACGCCGCCAACTACAAGACCTACTTCGTGAAGTCCAAACCCTCGGCTTGCCGCTATTGATAGACTTTCGAGCATGCGTAGTCTGGTTCTCTGTCTCCTTGCCGTAGGTTCCTTAGTCGCCCAGTCGGAGCTGCCTTACGAGCACGTTCCCAATTGGGCGCAGCTTCCGGCTGACTACGTACCCGGCGCGGGCATGGCGACCGCCATGGACGCCGAGGGCAACATCTGGTTCTACAATCGCGGCTCGCACCCGGTCATCCAGTTCTCACCCGACGGCAGAGTCCTCCAGGCCTGGAAGGAAGACCCCAAGCTCTCCGGTCACGCCGGCTCGGCCCACGGGATGGGAGTCGGACCCGACGGCGGCGTCTGGCTCGTCGATCGCGAAGGCGCAGCGATCTGGAAGTTCTCCCCCGAAGGGCGTCGCCTCCTGGGCATCGGCGGCTTCTCCGGCATGGTTGGCGATAACGACGCTAAGTACGCCTTCAACCGTCCCGCCGCCGTCGCCTTCGATTCATCGGGCAACGTCTACGTCGCGGACGGCTACAAGAACACCCGCGTGGTGAAGTACTCGCCCAGCGGCGGCTACCTTCAGCACTGGGGCGGCCCCGGCGACGCTAAAGGCGAGTTCAACCTCGTCCACGGAGTGACTGTTGACGGCAGGGATCGCGTCATCGTCGCCGACCGCGGCAACAAGCGCATCCAGGTATTCAGCACGTCTGGAGTGTTTCTCGACTTGTGGGACGGCCTCGGAACTCCCTGGGCGCTCACCTGGGACAAGAAGGAGGATGTCGTATGGATGGTCGACGGCGACGCCGGACGCGTCCTCAAGCTGTCCCTGAAAGGTAAGATCCTCGGCGGCTTCGGCGCTGACGGCCCCGCCCCCGGCCAGCTCCATCAGGTCCACGGCGTCTCGGTCGGCTCCGACGGCGCGCTCTATGTCGCCGAGACCGTCAACCAACGGATCCAAAAGTTCGTCCGCAAGTAGAGTCGCTTTGGCGCAGGGAAGCGTGTGGTTCGGCGAGCTTGCTCAATCCTGCCCGCCCAGCGCCTGCTCGTGCAACGAGCGCAGTCCGCTCTCAAGTGTTCCGGCGTAGAAGAACTCGATCAAATCGCTCCAGGCGGCCTCGAATGGATACTCCGCCGCTGGTTCTTCCAGTCGCCCCACGATGCGTGACCGGATCAACGACCGATCACGGTTGACGCGGGCCAGAATCGCCTCCGTCGTCTTTTCCTCGAAAAAGCTCTGGCTGTAGGAGAGGCTAGCGCCGGTCGTCGCACTCAGCAGCGTCGCCAAGATGGTCTTCCCGCGCTCGCCGTTCACGATCCCCGCGCTGGAAGCCAGGGATAGCTGCAGCAGATCCGAGCCGAAGCGCAGTCGCCCTCGGCTGACCCGCAGCTTCGTCTCATAGGCCCGGAAGTGCAGTTCCGTCTCGGCGAGGATGCGATAGACCATCTGGTCGCGGACGGCCCTTGCGTGGCCCGGCGTCTCGGCCAGCCGGTAGTCCTGGTAGTCCGCTTGGAAGGCTTCCGGCGTGTAGCGTAGTTGGCGGACGGCCTCCTTGAGGCCCGAAGCCGCACGCGGACGAGCGAGTCTGCCGGCGCAGCCCGCGGTGAGGCTGAGGGTGAGGATTAGAAGGATCGCGCGATGCATGGCGTCGCCCCGACGCTAGCGCAGACCTCCAAGCCGCGTTCGGCCTTAGGGGCTGCTGAGGCTTTGGAATCAAGATGAAAGCCGCTTGTGATCGCCCGCCGTCGCGCGGATTCGAGAGCGGCTACTTCGAGACGTCGAAGTAGATGCAGTCGGGGTGCTGGAACACCAGCGCGCTGACGCTTGCTTCCGGCTCCATCATCTGCCCGTCGGTCAGTTGCACGCCGATCACTTCGGGCTCAAGGAGTTTGAAGATCGCTTGCTGATCGTCTAGATCCGGACAGGCCGCATAGCCCGGGCTGTAGCGTCGCCCGCGATACTTGCTCTTGAAACGGTCCTTCATCGTCAGATCCGTCGGGTCCGGGAATCCCCAGTCCTCGCGAATCCGCCGATGCAGCCACTCCGCCGTCGCCTCCGCCGTCTCCAGCGCGAGTACTTGTACGGCATGCGACTTCAGGTACTCTCCGGCGGCCTTGTACTCCTCGGCCTTTTCGCGCACTCCGGAGCCCGCCGTGCACACGAACATCCCAATCGAGTCGCGTGTTCCGTTGCCGGTATTGATCACGTAGTCCGCTAGGCAGAGGCCGTCTTCGCGCCTTTGCCGCGGATAGGAGAAGGTGTGAGCCGGCGAGTCCCCGCCGGGCTCGAAGACGTGGATCGAGTTTCCGTCAGCCTGGGTCTCAAAGAATCGCCAGACTGCCTTGGGCTTCAGGATCTTTGCCGCTTCTTGCTTCAGCTCCTCTACGGTCTCGTGCAACTCAACGGCTTTCGAGTCCCGCTCTGCCAGCTTCTTCTCAAAGTTGCCGCGGAACCCGAGGTGATGCGTGTAGAGCATCGCCGGGTTGACGTAACCCCAAATCTCTTGCAAATGAGGCACGTCGCGCACAATGCGCTCGGTATAGGGAGGGGGCAGCGCCGGAACGTCGATTCGCGCCCGCGAACTGCGCTCAGTCGAGAGGTTCTCTTCCGGCTCTGTCTGTTCCGGCACGGCCTCGTCTTGAGCCGCAGCCAACTGCGCCCGAACTTTTTCGCGCTCCGCCGGGTCCATCAGCGTATTCATCAATGCAAGGCCCGACATCGCGTCCTTCGCGTAACAGGTGATCGACAGATACTCGGGCGCGATCTTCTTGCGGGTGAACGAGTCCGACAACGCGGCGCCGCCTACCAGCAAGGGCACCTCCACGCCCGCTTCTTTCAAATCAAGGGCGGTGATTACCATCTGCTGTGCACTCTTTACCAGCAGACCGGAAAGCCCGACTGCATCCGGCTGATGCTCGCGACACGCCTTGATCAGGTCTTCCGGCGGGACCTTGATTCCGAGGTTCACGACTTCATACCCGTTGTTGGTTAGGATGATGTCGACCAAGTTCTTGCCGATGTCGTGGACGTCGCCTTTGACGGTGGCGAGCACGATCTTGCCCTTGTTCGATCCCTCCTTCTTCTCCATGAACTGCTCAAGGTGCGCCACGGCGGCCTTCATCGCTTCGGCCGACTGCAGCACCTCCGCCACGATCAGTTCGTTTGCATTGAACAGCCGTCCGACCTCCGCCATTCCCGCCATCAGCGGCCCGTTGATCACGTCCAGCGGACGTACGCCTTCGGCCAGCTTCAGGTCGAGATCAGGAACCAGCCCTTCCTTTGTGCCTTCCAAAATGTAGGCCGCCAACCGCTCGTCCAGAGGGAGCCCCTCAATCGAGCGTTCTTTCTTCGCGCGTCCCGTCGCAGCCCGATAGAACTGGGTCACTTTGGCGATGTGGTGCTGGTTGATTTTCGCCCGCTGCTCTTGCGTTTGTTCGCGGTAGTCGCGCGGAGCGTCAACGCCGTCGGGTGGATAGTTCCACAGCAGGTCTTCGACGAGCCGGCGCTCTTCCTCCGGGATCTGCGCGTACCGCTCCAGCTTCTCCGTATTGACGATCGCCAGGTCCAACCCGGCCTTGGTCGCGTGATAGAGAAATACCGAGTTGACCACCTCGCGCGCCGCGGGAGGCAGTCCGAAACTGACGTTCGACACCCCCAGGCCCGTCTTGCACCGTGGCATGTGCTCCTTCACCAGTCGCAACGACTCGATCGTCTCGACCGCTGAGCCGATGTAGTTCTCATCGCCCGTGGCGCAAGGGAAGACCAGAGTGTCGAAGATCAAGTCTTCGGCAGGCAGGCCCCATTTGCCCGTCGCCAAGTCGTGCGCCCTTTGTGCAATCGCCAGCTTCCTTTCGCGCGTGATGGCCTGCGCCTGCTCCGGATCCTCGTCAATCGAACCGATGACGACCGCCGCCCCGTACTTCTTCAGCAACGGCATCACACGGTCAAACCGTTCTTCGCCGTCTTCAAAGTTGATCGAGTTCAGAATCGATTTTCCGAGGCAGTACGTCAGCGCCCTCTCGGCCGCCTCCGCGCTCGTCGTGTCGATCATCAGCGGCGTCTTCACCTTGTGGATGATCTGCGAATAGAATTCGTCGATGTCTTCCAGCTCGTCGCGGTCCGGGTTCTCCAGATTGATGTCGACGATGTGTGCGCCGTTCTTGACTTGCGCGCGCCCGATCTCGGACGCTTCTTCAAACTTCTCCTGCGTGATCAACCGCTTGAACTTTCGCGAACCGACTTCGTTCGTCCGCTCGCCAACCAGCAACGGACGGTTGTCGTCGGTCGCCTCCACCAGTTCGATTCCCGAGTAGTAGCTGCGTCGCTCTCCCCGGTTGCGCCGCGGCTCGCGTCCGTCCACCATCTGCTCGATCGCCGTGATGTGCGCCGGCGTCGTGCCGCAGCATCCGCCGATCAAGTTGATCCAGCCGTTCTTTACAAAGCGTTCAAGGGACGAAGCCAGCGACGTCGGCGTCTCGCCGTACAGTCCTTCTTCGTCCGGCAGCCCGGCGTTCGGGTAGCACGAGACCCGCGACCGAGCCATCTCATGGATCGTGCGGATATGGTCCGTCATGAACTCCGGACCCGTCGCGCAGTTCAGCCCCAGCGACATCAGCTCGACATGGTCGAGCGACGCCGTCAGCGCGTCGGCCGCCTGCCCGGCCAGCATCGTGCCCATCGGCTCGATCGTTCCGGAAACCATCACCGGCAGGCGATATCCCAGTCTCTCGAACGCCTCGTTCAGCCCAATTAGCGCGGCCTTGATGTTGCGAGTGTCTTGGCAAGTCTCCAGCAGCAGCAGGTCGACGCCGCCTTCGGCCAGCGCCTCGGCCTGTTCGCGAAAATTCCGTGTCAGTTCCTGAAAGGTAATGCCGCCGGTGACCGTGATGGCCTTCGTCGTTGGTCCCATGGAACCGGCGACAAACCGCGGCCTGTCTGCAGTTGAAAGTTCGTCGGCGACCTGGCGTGCAATCCTGGCGGCCGCCCGGTTGATCTCGTCTACTTTCGATTCCAGGCCGTACTCCGCGAGCACGACCTCCGTCCCGCCGAACGTATTCGTCTCGACGATGTCCGCTCCGGCCTCAAAGTAACTCCGGTGAATGTCGTGGAGGACGTCGGGGCGCGTGAGGTTGAGGTTCTCGTTGCAGCCCTCAAGCTCCGTCCCGCCGAAATCGTCGGCCGTGAGGTTTCGATCTTGGAGCTGCGTGCCCATCGCGCCGTCGAGCACGAGGATTCTATGATTGAGCGCGTCCTCAAGGAGGCGCGTGCGGTCTTGCCGATTCATATGCCAGGGAGCGAGGCCGCACTGGGCCTCCTTCGTATTATAGGTCGCCCTCTTCGCTTCTCCTCACCGCGGTACGATACGTGATTGGCTCAAAGACGCCCACCTCTCAAGATTCCTGCCGGGCCCGGCGGCTTCGTCGCCTTGCAGATGCTCTATTCGCCGGCTGACCCGCCCAAGGTCAGCTCCGATGACGGCGGTCCCTGTCATCTTTGCAACGCGAGCTGCTGTCGTTATTTTGCGCTCCAGATTGACGAGCCCCTTGACGACGAGGGGTATGACCACGTCCGCTGGTATCTCATGCACGAGGGCACGGTGGTCTGGGTCCAAGACGACGAGTGGTATCTCGAAGTGCGCACCCAGTGCCGTCATCTCCAACCGGACAACTCGTGCGGAATCTATGAGACTCGTCCGCAAATCTGTCGCGACTATGGTCTGCCCGGCGGCGAGACTTGCGAGTACTTCACCAAAGACTTGGAGTACGATCTGGAGTTCCGCAACGACTCGGAGTTCCAGGCCTGGGTAGAAAAGAAGAAGAAGAAAGAGAAGAAGCGCAAGTAGCGCTCTGCCCGCAGAGGCTCAGGGTCGCTGTAGCGGCTGCGGCTCCGGCAACGGCTTGCGCGGAAAGCGCTCCGCGCGGTTCGCCGCGTGATAGACGAACGAGGCGACGATCGCCGCCGCCTGCATCAGGTCGCCCGGTTGCGCCCGATCATAGGCGTCCATGTTGGAGTGGTGGGTGCGCGTTGAGTACTCGATCGGGTCCTGGATGAACTGGAATCCCGGGATACCGACCGCGTCGAACGACAAGTGATCGGTTCCGCCGGTATTCCGGATCGAAATTGTCTCCGCTCCCAGGTCGTGGAACGGCTTCAGCCACGATTCGAAAACCGGACGAGCCATGTCGTTCTCCTGCAGGTAGACGCCACGCAGCTTTCCGGTCCCGTTGTCTACGTTGAAGTAGACCGACATCTTCTCGTGGTCCTTCGTCAGTCGCATCGTCTCAGGGTCGCCGAAGCGCTCCTTCACGTAAGCCTTCGATCCCAGCAGCCCCTGCTCCTCGCCGCCCCACAGAGCAATGCGAACCGTGCGATCCATCTTGAGGTCGAGCGTCTTCAGGATGCGCATCGCCTCCATCATTACCGCGCACCCGGCTGCGTTGTCCGTCGCGCCCAGCGCTGCAATCGTCGAGTCCAAATGCCCGCCGATCATCACAATCTCGTCCGCCTTCGCTCCGCCGGGCAACTCGGCGACGACATTCACTGAGTCCAAGTCCTCGCGATGGAACGCCGTCTTAACCTCGACTGCCACTTTGGGCTTCAGCCCCTTCTCCACCAACCGATAGATCCGGTTGTACTGTTCGGGCGTAATTGAAATCGCCGGCGGCGGAGTCGGGTGATCCACTTGTCGGTACCCCATCCGGGAAGGGAAGACCGTGCCGCCCGTCCCGCGCGCCGCGGGATGGATGACCAGTCGAACGCCCTCGTTCGTTAGGAACCGGTTCAGCTTCCCCTGAATTCGCAATCCTTCGTCCCTGCGCAATTGCCTGAACCAAGCGGGGGCCTGAGCGTACATCGCCCCGCGCTTCGCCGAGTCTTCTGGAATCTCCAAGTCCGGGTCGGAGAAATCTATGGGCTCGATCGGTTCTAGAGCTTCCGCTCGCTCGCCCAATTGTTTGGCGGTCAGTCTCGCGAACTGCGCGCTAGCGATGGGGCGGACGTCCTTCTTCTCCGCCAGCAGAACCACGGCGTTCGCGAGCTTCCCTTTGTGCTGTGCGATAAAGGCGTCGATCGAGGCTTCATCGCGCTTGAATGTCGGGTACCGGCGCAGCGGCGCGATCACAGGAATCGCTTCCACTACCCCGTCCGTGCTCGGCGTCCAGCCGATCGGTACTCCGATCAGCGCCTCATAGCCGGGCTCGGTCAGGTGGGCCGAATAGTAACTGCGCGACCACCCCTGTCCGAACGGCCCCCATTTCTCTAGCCGTGCGCTCTCGAGTCCCCAGCTCTCCAGCCGTTCCGCCGACCACTCAGCGGCCCCCTGGAACTCCGGCGATCCGGTGATGCGCGGACCGTGAACGTCGACCAGATAGAACAGGTGTTCCATCACCTGCGAGCGCTTGAAAGCCTCCTGCCGGATCCGGTGGACGGCTTCGAGATCCACGTTCTCCGCGGCGAATGCCGTCAGCGAGACCAACAAGAACACAGCCGAGCGAATGAGCATGACGCCACCATAGCGAACCCGGCGCCGGCTGCCAACCGGATTGACACCTCTTAGTCGCCGATGGGAACCTACCCCCGATGTGGACTCGCCGATCCTTCCTCAGCACAGCCGCCCTCGCTGCGGGCGCCGCGTGCACCGGCGGACCCAAACGCCCTCGCCCCAACATTCTCCTGCTCATGCCCGATCAGTTCCGCGGCATGGACCTCGCCGTCATGGGCAATCCGGACGTCCAGACGCCCAACATGGATCGTCTTGCTTCGGAGGGCGCGCTGCTGCGGAACACGTACGCCAATTCGCCCGTTTGTTGCCCTGCCCGCGGGACTCTGCTGACCGGACAGTACGGCCACCAGCACGGCGTCGACGTCAACGACGCCTCGCTGCCCGACGACGCGCGCTCGATCGCCGAAATCCTCGGCGAGCAAGGCTATCGCACCGGCTTTGTCGGCAAGTGGCACCTCGAGGGCGGCAAACGTATGCCCGGTTTCGTTGAACCCGGTCCGCGTCGCCAGGGCTTCGATTTCTGGGCCGCCAACATCTGCACCCACAACTACTGGAACATGCAGTATTTCCGCGACACGCCGGAGCCCATTCCCATGCCCGGCTACTCCGCGAAGACGTTCACCGATGAGGCCATCGACTTCATCGCCCAAGACCCGGAAACGCCCTTCCTCTGCTACCTCCAGTGGGGGCCGCCGCACAACCCCTACACCGCGCCGCCGGCCTACATGAATCTCTACGATCCCGAGGGTATCCATATGCGCGAGAACTGGCAGGATGAAGTCCGTCTCGGATCTCGCAACGACATCGCCGGTTATTACGCCGCAATCACCTTTCTTGACGACGAGATCGGGCGTATCTTGCAAGTGCTTGAGGAGACGGGGCAGGCGGAGAACACGATCATCCTGCTCACCTCGGACCATGGGGACATGCTGGGCTCCCAGGGCGCCTACCTCAAGCGCAAACCTTGGGAGGAGTCCATCCTCGTTCCCGGCGTTCTGCGCTACCCCGCCGCCGTTCCAGCCGGGTCCGAGCCGGAGGTGCTGTTCTCGCACGTGGACGTCGTTCCCACCCTGCTCGGTCTCGCTGGAGCGCCGACCGAGCCCGGCATGACCGGCTCCGACCTCTCGCGCGCTCTACTCGGTGAGACTCAAGCCGACGCTCCCGAGTCTGTCTATCTGCAAAGCTACACGCCGACCGAACGGTCCGAGCATCCTCCGTGGCGCGGCGTTCGGACCGCCCGCTACACCTACGCCCGGAGTCAGGCGGCTCCGTGGGTCCTCTATGACAACGATGAGGATCCCTACCAGCAGCGCAATCTGGTGGACGACCCAGCCCACGCTGACATCCGCGCTCAGCTCGATGCCGACGTCTTGCGCTGGTTTGCGGAGACCGGAGATTCGTGGGCTGAACGCGCCGATTTGCCGTACCGCTAGGGCCTGCCCCTACCACCTGGAGGTACCGCCGCAATAAGACCCTTGTGGAATGGTCGGTTCGGCCGGGGCGGTGATAGCTTCGAGGTGTCGGACGCACCGTTCCACTTGGCGGAGCAACGGCTCGCGAAAGCGCTGGAGATCGCATCCGCAGGTCGACGCTCGACATCCTCCATTCGACATAACCTCTCCCGCCTGTCGTCGCAATACCGCTCGCGAGGACAGGCGTTTTTTTTGTCCGTTACCAGACGCCGCGTCGTCGCTCCGCCTCGCGTACCTCGTCTTCGTTCATGCCCAAATGGTGGGCGAGTTCATGCCATAGCGTGTCGAACACGATCTGGCCGACTTCGCGCGCGGTTCGCGCTTCGCGCTCAATCGGCCCTTGGAAGAGCGTCACCTGGTCCGGCATCGTCATGGAATAGCCGGAGCCGCGTCGGTTCAGCGGGATGCCTTGGTAGAGCCCGAACAAAGTGTTGCCTGCCGGAACTCCCGCCGATTGCAGCTGGTCCCGCGTCGGTTCATCCTGGACAAACAGCGCTACGTTCGAGAAGCGTTTCCGGAACGTTTCCGGAATCGTCTCCCACGCTCGGTCGACCAGGCCCTCAAACTCTTCCCGTCGTAGGCGAGGCATTCCCCTGTCCGTTCCTCGAAGGCGTGCGGCCCGTTGAGACCGCATCCATAGACCTCACTATGTCATGTTCCCGAAGGGGCCTCTTGCCGACCGCGAGCCTCCATCTGGGCGGTAAGACGGCTTGAGCTCGTCGCCGCTTCGGCTCTGTTCGAGGGCGATGGGCGCAGCGGTCAGCGTCGTCGTCTTCGACGCTTTTTCGAGCGGCCTAGCTTGAATGCGGAGAGCAGGGTTCGGCTGTGTCTGCGAAGCTTGCCCGCGTGTTCGATCGGCTGACTCCACAGGACCGCCCACGGGTTGTCGATCAGCAGCCGCTGCGCTCGCCCCGGTCCCCAGCGATAGGCGACAAAGTCATACGCCGGAGCCAGGTTGGTGTTGAGCGAGCGAGCATTGTGCGCGTCGGAGGCGACCACGTGGACTAGCCGGGCGTCCAGCATCCGGATCGTCGCTAACTGGATCGCTTCTCCCAGCACGCCGGTTAAGGAACCAGATCCAACCTGGACGAGGCAACCGCGCTTGGTCCATCTTCGTAGGCGGCTGAAATTCTTTGTCAACGTCCGGTTGCGTTCCGGGTGCGCGATGATCGGCGTGATACCGAGCGCTTGAAACCGCTCGATCACCTTCGTGGCCCCACGGGCCAGAATGTCGTCGCCGAACTCCATCAGCAGGTAACGTCCGCCGTTGATCGAATAGCGTCCCGGGTCATCAAACGCCGCAGCTAGGTTGGACCAGCTGAGTCTGAGATCGGCTCCGCGATGAAGAAAGATCTTGTCCCCCAGTTGGTTCTGCAGAGCGCGAATCTTCTCGTCGATTTCGCCTGGTTCGTAGGGGTAGGCCAGCGTCGTCTTCGGCGTCGCGACCATCTCCCGGGTACCGTTGCGGGCCGCCAGTCGGCACATCTCGAGCGCCGTCGTCTCGTCGTCCGCACCGTCGTCTAGGCCCGGGAGAATATGTGTGTGTAAATCGACCAACTGAGCCCTGACCCGCGCCTAGTCGACCTTGACCCACTGACGGGAATCCGCCGCCTTCTCCGCAGCGTCCAGCACCTTCTGGTTCTGAACTCCGTCCGCAAAGTCCGGGCGCACTCGGCCTTCCGCATGGAGGCTCATCAAGAAGTCATACACGCTGTGAGTAAAGGTGTGTTCGTAACCGATGATGTGCCCGTCTGGCCACCAGCGGCCGCCGTACGGGTGCGGCTCGTCGCAACAAATAACGGTTCGGAAGCCCTGTGCGTCGGCGTCGTCGCCGGTCGAGAAGTAGTGTAGGTTGTTCAGGTTCTCCAGGTCGAACTCCAGCGAACCTTTGCTTCCGTTGATCTCGAACGTGTTCAGATTCTTTCTGCCGGTAGCGAAGCGCGTCGCCTCCAGCGTGCCCATCGCACCGTTCTCAAACCGGACGCACATCACCGCCGCATCATCGACGGTCACCTTTTTCTTGCCCGATCCGTCCAGTGCGTCGCGTTCGGGGATGAACGTCTCCATCGCCGCCGAGATGTCTACAATCTCGCCGCACAAATGCCGCCCCAGGTCGATGATGTGCGCACCCAAATCGCCCAGCGCCCCAGAGCCCGCCAGGTTCTTGTCGAACCTCCACAGGTACGGCAAGTCCTCGGACATCGCCCAGTCCTGCAAGTAACGTGCGCGGAAGTGGAAGATGCGTCCGATGCGCCCGTCTTCAACCATCCGTTTCGCCAGTGCGACAGCCGGGATGCGGCGATAGTTGTGCATCAAGAAGTTCTTGACCCCGGCGTTCTCCACCGCCTCTAGCATCTGCTGGGATTCCGACAGCGTATTCGCCAACGGTTTCTCGCAGATGATGTGCTTTCCCTGCTTGGCCGCCTCCAGCGCCATCTCGAAGTGCAGGTGGCCCGGCGTGGCGATGTCCACCACGTCAATGTCGGGACGCGCCATTTGGGCCTTCCAATCGGTTGCCGCCTCCTCCCAGCCGTAAGCCTTGCGTGCGGCCTCGGTCTCCTCAGGGTTGCGGCCTACAATCACTTTCATTTCGACGGCGGGTGCGTCGTCAAAGTACATGTTGACGTTGCGGTAAGCCTGGGAATGGGCCTTGCCCATGAACTTGGTACCGAAGAGTGCGACGCGGACTGACACGGTGAAACCTCTTGCAACAGACGGAAAGCTGAATCATCTCATAGCCGGGAAGCCCCCCGCCAGGACATGACCTTTCTTGAGGCTACGATAGGTAGATGCAGTTCGGAACCGAACTCATGGCGGACAATCCCTTTGCCGCTTTGACGACCATCGTCGCCCCGGCCGTGCTGACCAATGCCTGTTCGGTGCTCTCACTCGGAACCGGCAATCGCATTGCTCGCGTGGTCGATCAATCCAGGCGTCTTCAAGGTGCGCTCACCGAGACGGAGGGGGAGGAGCGCACCAGGATCGCTGAAGAGTTGCGCCGACTTACCCGGCGCTCGCAGATGCTCTTTCGCGCCATGCGCTTCTTCTACGGCTCTCTCGGCTGCTTCGCAGCAGCCGCTCTGATAGCGGTCGTGGGCGCATCGCTGGCCGCCTATGGGTCCGCCGTGGCCTTCCGCGCAACCGCCGTCGTCGGTTTTCTCGTCGGCGCAGTGGGAGTCCTCGGACTCAGCAGCGGGTGTGTTCTCCTCGTTCGGGAAGTCCGCATGGCGCTGGAGCAAACCGAGGAGAACGCTCGTCGCGCCATCGCCGGGATCTAGCCGCCCCTCCCCCTTGGTGGCGCCCGCGACGATAGTCGATCCATAATAGTTCCCTGATGCCCGCCTTTCGCATCCTGCAGCTCGCCGAGTCGCGAGTCGAAGACTTTCGCACTCGCGCCCCCAAACCGGGCAGTCTCACCCTCAAACCTCAGCACTACGAGGAAGTCGGGTCGATCGATGCCGGGCACGCCTACGACGCCTGGAAGCGTCTGCAGGCCGAAGAGCCCGAGTCCGCCGCTCTGCCACGACCGCTGGGCGTCGGCGATGTTCTGGTCGATTCCGAAGATCGACCCATGCTGCTGAACTACTGGGGCTTTGACGCCGCTGCTTGGCTTGAGCCCGACGCCCCCGCCCATCCCGTAGAAGAGATGGCTGAACAGGCTGTATAGTGACAGTTAGGGGGGAGACAACGTCGTCTCCCCTTTGTTGATGCCTTGAGGGAGCCTTCTCGATGGAGAAAGCCATGCAGCAGCCCGAGTTGCTCAATTCCTTTTCAGTGGTTTCCTATCTGACCGGGGAGTTAGCGACCTTCGTCGATTCCTTCCGCTGCGAAGTCACGCCTGGATGTCCCCACCGCGCGCATCTGACGTTGCTGCCGCCGCGCCCCCTCCAAACGGCGACTGCCGAGGCGGCCGATGCATGCGCACGGATACTGGAAACTTTTCACCCGTTCGACGTCCAAATTACCGGCGTCAGTTTGTTCGAGTCCACCGAGGTGATCAAGCTGACGGTCGGTGAAGGCGCCTCCGAACTCCGCACGCTCCACGACGTCCTCAATACGGGCCCTTTCGAACACGCCGAAAGCTACGAATACGTCCCTCACGTCACCCTTTCCATGAAGACGCCCGGTCGCACCGCCGAGTGTCTTGAACTGGCCAAGAAGCGCTGGTCCCAGTTCACGGAGCCTATGTGGCTCCGCGTCGACCGTCTCACTCTGGTTCAGCAGCGAGCTGACGAAATCTGGGCCGATCTGGTGGAACTCCCCGTCGGCCCCGCGGCCGTCTTTGCGTCCGCACAGCGTTAGTGCTCGCACGAACCAGCGAGACCACTCGATCCTCCGCTTGAGTCTCCGCGACACGTCGACCCTGTCCAAATGACACGGGGAACGCGTCCGTCGACTCTCTAAGTTGTTCATAACAAATACGGTGTTGCTGGACGCGAACTTGCACCCAAGCACCGCGTTCGAGTGAGTCACAGCACCTTTACTCAAGTCCCTTCGTCGCCGTCGCCCGTTGGGTTGCACTCATCTGAATCGGCGTCGGCGAAGGGCGCTTTTTGACAATCCGAACGCGACCTTCCCTGGCGGCGGGAGTCCCCGGGAGGAGCAGCGTGCGTTGGCCGGCATTGATTCCAGACGCGGACGGGGCCGATCAGCGTATTCAGCGGGCGCAAAACTGAGTCGCCGCTCCTCGCCGTGCATCTCCCCCGCCGAGCGTCACCGCTCGCGCGGCCTCGGCGTCGCGGCCCAGCTCTCGCAGTCTGAGAGTTCCCTCCCGGCCGCGCGCCGAAGCCCGTAGGCCCTCGCCTAGCGTTATGGTGGAAGTTGCCGCTTGAAACTGATCTCGCTCGCGTGGAACGGATACTCTCGACCGATCGCGGCTGGTCCGGGTATGCTCTCGCTGATCTTGATCCCGGCTACGTAGAGCACTGCCGGTGGTACGCACTACCGGGCCGCGACGACGCTCTCCTGCTCGTCTTCAGTCCTTTCCAGCCGGCCGTCTTCTTCGCCCTCGGCGACGCTGCGGCGCTCCGTCCGTTGATCTCTGAGGTCCCGTCCGGGGCCTATAGCCTCTCGGTCCGTCCCGATGTCGCCGACCTACTCGCCAAATCCGGCTTCGAGACGCGCTGGCGAAAGCGGATGCTGCGCATGGTCCTGCCGGTCGACGATTTCTCGGCGCACCGCTCCCCTTCCGTCGAGTCGCTCGGCCCCGGCGACCTAGCGGCTGTCCAGGCGCTGTTTGCCGACGGCGAGACCTCCGGTGAAGAGCCCGACTTCTTCTTTGCCGACATGCTGAGAACGGGAGTCTACTGCGGTATTCGTGAGCGCGGCCAACTGGTTGCCGTCGCAGGCACCCACCTCTGCTCGCAGACTCGTCGCGCTGCCGGCGTGGGCAACGTTTACGTTCGCCGCGACCGCCGAGGCTCGGGCCTCGGGCGCGCCGTCGCCTCGGCTGTTACTGAGGAGCTTCTCCGGCGCGAGATGGAAACGATCGTGCTCAACGTCGAGCACGCCAACCGGCCGGCCCGACGCGTCTACGAGCGGCTCGGCTACCGTCTGCACTGCGAGTTCGTGTGGGCCGAGGTCCGCAAACCGTAAGCCGCTAGCGCTTGCGGCCTTCAAAATAGTCCTTCGCCCACTGCGCAAGTTCGGGATGATCCTCTCCCCATTCCCAAATGCCGTCCGCGTTCTTTCTCAGATGCACGGCCGGATCAAACTGAAATCGCTCAAAGCCCTCAAACCGCGTCGAGTAGCCGCGAAACTCCATATCTCCGTGCCAAAGGTGATAGGCGTCTCCCGCGATCGACCCCACCCGACACTCGATGTCTTGGAAGAACGGAACCGCCCAATCGGTCAAGTGCTCGACCTGCCGCTTGCTCATCTGAAAGGCTCGTCCCACGCTCTCGTGATGCCCGTAGGCTGCGGCCAGAATCCCCTTGTCCGCGCCGCCCATGATGAACGCGTCATAGAGGCCGTGTCGGTCCAGCAACTCCCGTCGCGCCGCCCAAACGTTCCCTTGTGCGACTCGATACCGACTGAGGTCTCCGCCTGCTTTGCGTCCGGCGAAGGTGCTCGAAGGCACGGAGCCCTCCCTCAACCGAAACGCAATCGAATCGCGGAACCAGGAGTCTTCGGTAGTTGGATCGCCCGGATTTTCGTCGCGTTCCAGGTAGCGCAACCGCCGAAACGGTTGCACCAAGTCGTACTGCGTCAGCGCTTCGCACAGCGCCTCAGGCCAATGCGGGTTGAACATCACCACGTCGCAGTCGATCCAAGCCACTGCTTCGCACTCGGGCGGCAACGATTCGATCGCAACGTTCAGCAGGCGTTCTTTTTGCCACAGCACCGCTCCGCCGCGAATCTGGATCAGCTTCTCCGCGTCGTCGTGGCCGAGATCAAACGCTCCGTCTTGCGAAAGCTCCACGGCGACTAACGGGACCTGCAGCTGTTCCCGAAACGTCCGATAGGTTTCCAGCCGTCGCTTCTTGCCCGGCGGATCATCGAACGTGAAATAGGAGGTGACTGCCCAGACGCAGGAGGGCTTCGAGTTCTTCTGCAAGATTTACGGAAGCCGCTCCGGCAGTGCGGCCTAACCCATCCTACAACGCCGATCCGCTTCGCCGAATCGGCTCCTTGGCGGCCGAGGAGGCGTCGCGCATGGCCTCTACGGCTTGCTCCGCCGCCGCGCCCGATCCAAGCAGCACCGCCATCCAACGAGTCGACGGATTGCCTTCCATTGCGATTTTGACCGACATCGTCAGCGGAATCGAGAGCAGCATCCCAACCGGCCCCAGGACCCAACCCCAGAAGATCAAGGACAGCACCACGGCGAACGTCGAGAGCCCCAGCCCCTGACCCATGAACCGGGGCTCCACCACGTTGCCCAGAACGTTGTTGATCAGTACGTAGCCCAGCAGGATGAACACCGCTGTTCCTGGCCCCAGTTGCACCACCGCCAACAGAGCGGGCGGGACCGCGGCAATAATCGAGCCGATATTGGGAACGTAGTTCAGCAGGAACGCCAAGACGCCCCAAAGAATCGCGAAATCGAGTCCGAAGATCGCACACCATACCCCGGCCAACACTCCGGTAATCAGACTCAGCCAAGTCTTGATCACCAGGTATCGATTCACGCTGGAGGCGAGCTGTCCGAACTGAGACAGCGTCTTCCCGCGGTCGCCGAACGCCGCCTGCAGCTTCGCCGGGAACGCCCCGGCCTCCAGCAACAAGAACACCACCATGATGAAGATCAGGAACCCGTCCGCCAGCAGTCCTCCGAAACCGGCGAACAGGCCGGCCGTCAGGCTCATGACCTGTCCCGGGTCGACGAGGTTGCGCAGTGAATCGATGAGTCCCAGCTCGCTGTCGAACCCGTACTCAGCCAACAGCTCCGTGATGCGCGGCAGCACTCCGCGCACGCGCTCTTCGTAGAAGGGAAGCTGGTCGCGAAAGTCCGCCGCGGCCGAGCCCACCAGGCTCGCCACGCCCACAATGACGCCCACCGCGGCCGCCATCACCAATCCCAGTGCGATCCCGAAAGGCACGCCCTTGCGCTGTAGAACGAAGATCGGCGGGGCTACCGCTACCGCCGCGAACACCGACACCAGGATCTGTAGAACGATGTCGGACGCCTCGCGAATGCCCGCGATCACGATCACGAACGCCGCGAAGTGAATCAGAAAACTAAGTCGAGCCCGCGGCTGCGCGGACTGGGAGGCATTGACCACTGCCCAGAATTATACGGAGTTCCGGGAGCGCGCGTTCACGCCCCCGGAATGATTTCTTGATTACTGCTTCTGCGCGGCGATCGCAATATAGGCGACCTCATGCGCGGGCAGCGGTCCCACCCGGAGCGCCTTTCCGTGGAACGACGTCAGAGAGAAGTCGGTCGTCTCGTCTTGGTACTCCTGGCGGATCTTCAGCCACTCTTTCGAGCCGACGTAGGTGATCGCCGCCTGAGTCGGGTTGAGCTGGATGTTGCGCACCGCGCTGTCCACCGCGCCCGCTTCCATGAAGACTTGACGGCGCAGCATCTCAGCCGCGTCGCCTGTCGACATGCCCTGCGTGTGCAGCTTGATGTCCAGGATGGCGCTCGCCAATACTTCCAGCTTGTACTTGAACCAGTTCAGCTTGAACTCGGCGCTTCCCGCGCCGTAATCGAGTTCGACCGAGTAGTCGGTCAGGTACCAGTTCCAGCCCTTCATGTATCCCTGGTTCGGGTCCACGTTGCGCAGCAAGCTGCTGACCGGTTCCTCCACTTCGCCCGTGAGGACGGAGGCTACGTATTGCGCATAGCCGTCCAGCGCGACGACTTGCAGCTTGTAGTTGTTGTACTCGCGCAATTTGGCCAGCGTTTGGGCTCGCGACCAGTTGCCCGGGATCGGCGTGATCCAATACTGCGCACCCTTCTGTGAGTCCAGCGTCGGCGGCGGCAGGAAGGCGGTTACCGGGTTCGCGGCCCGCAGGAACGGCGGTGTGGAGGAGATTTCCAGCGGAGCTCCCGGCGTCTCGACGACCTCTCCTTCCCGCATGAACTCCTTCACCGCTTCAATGTTCTCCTGCGTGCGACTCACCAGCCCGGAACCGTCGCGCAGACGATTGTCGTCCGAGACGACGTCCAGGATGTCGCGCATCAGGGCAAAGTCCGAAGGCGCCCGCTGTCCGCCGTAAATCTTGCGGTGGATCGGCTTGGCGGTCTCGATCAATTCTGCGTAGGTCTCGTCAAACTCGGTCTGGAGTTGCGAAAGCACCTCGGTGAGGTCGACGTCGACCGCCGTGTCGACTTTCACCTTCTCGGTGTAGAGCGACTCGCCCAAACGCCAGTCATCGCCTGACGAAAGATCATCCTGCAAGAAGGAGACGAATCCTTCGAGCGATGCGACCGCGGCCGCTGAGGCGGCTTCAAAGCCGCCTTCAGACCCTGCCAGCTCGGGCAGGTCGTTGCGGATCAGGTTGATCAGGCCGCGCGTTCCGTCGACGGCCGCTCCGATCTGCAGCTCGGACGAGCTGGTGAGATTGCCTTTCGCTTGGTCGATCAGCGCCGGCAGCTTTTCTAGTCGCGCCACCACGTGCCCGGCGCGCGCGCTTTCCGCCGCGTAGTTGGAGACCAACGGCGTCGACAACCCGTTGCCGATCAGAGCCACGTAGAAATTCGGATTGTGAACGTGCGGCTGCAACTTGGACCAGCGGAAGTTGGTGCGAGCGATCCGCTCTTCCATCGCCGCATAGTCCACCCAACGGTCTCTCTTCATGTTTTCGCGCAGCGCAACCGGCGGATCCGCGTCTGGCGACATCCGCTCGTGGATCGAGTTGTACAGGTCGAGTCGAGCCTGGATGCCGGCGGCGGAGTAGTCGCCGAACTGCTCGTCGAGCACAATACTCGGTCCCGACTCCTCGCCCCCTCCGTACTCTGGATGGACGTGATATCCGGCGATCGTCGCCTGGACCGGATCCAGGGCCAAGGCATCGTACGCCATTTCCGCGCGTAGCGGATCGAGGTTCTCCGCTACGGGTCCGATACTGAGACCATCACAGCCGGCGCCAACGAGGCCTCCGGTCAGAGCGAAACAAAGCAGGGGCGTGCGTGGGAAATTCATCAGTCTTCTTTGGGTGTGGCCTGCGCCAGGCGCGGCGGGTCGTTCAGTGACGCGCCGAACATGGCGGCGCGCTGCGCAATGCGCAGTCTCCCTATCTTACTGAGCGCCGGAGAGTAGAGCAATAGACCAATTTGCCCGGCGCCCTACCGGTGACCCCCGTCCTTCTTCACTGGCGGCTGCGTCTTCGGCGCCGCCGGTCTCCAGGCGATCGCCGGGCGGGTTGCCTCTATCGCTTCCAGCGGCTCGAAGCACAGGCAAGCGTCCCCCGTCTTCCGCGGTGGAGCGGAAGGCGTTTGGCTTGTCGCGGCGCGCACGTCTCCGCACAGTTGCATGCAGTTCTGGCCCGCTTTCACGGCTGCCGGCTCTCGAGTCTCGGTCGGGCCTGTGCACGCGGCAAGAAAGAAAACAATGGTCAGCAAGCGGGTCACCCGGTCAACTCCTCCCAGGGTACGACGCCCGCTCGCTCCGCCCAAGTCGCGTAGGCGTTCGCCAACGCCTGGACCCGGTCCGGCTCTTCCGCCGCCAAGTCGTTCAGTTCGCTCCGATCCGTTGCC
>Ga0070727_10000819_pt1 | contig 35619 bp, 28 predicted proteins | sample tdAd472_FD_66722 | JGI IMG/M metagenome (GOLD analysis project Ga0070727, IMG submission 66722) | Marine sediment microbial communities from the Atlantic coast under amendment with organic carbon and nitrate - tdAd47.2 | ecosystem: Environmental > Aquatic > Marine > Coastal > Sediment | place... | reverse complement strand
CCTGTCCTCTACAAGGTCCGCCCGCCACCCCTTGACTGTCCAGTAGATCGCGAATCCGACGAAAAGTAACTGCATGATGTCCAGCACGGTGGCGAGCAGATTCAACGCGACACTGAAACTGTTGTCTCCCACCAGCGATAGCGTGGCTTCCAGCACGATCTGAATCGCAAACAGGATTCCAAGCACCAGTGGAAACTGTCGTTGTTCCTGAAAAACCAGGAAGCTGTATATCATGAACAGTCCGGGAATGGCAGCAACGGCAGTATTTACCAATAGTTGCCAGCGGGAAAGGTCCAGGCGAAACAGCGGATCGATATGAAGTGCCGACATGCCGTTAATGACATACAGCACGGCAAAGCCGGCCAACAATGCGAAGATCCTGGCGCTTGCTGCGTGGGGTTCAGCCTTGAGGTATCCAATGGCCAGCAGAATCAGGGACATGATCGCGACCAGCTGGACAGTGAATAGAAGGATTGGATCGGACAAGGTTGCTTCCTGTAGCGATACTGTAAAACGATTTTGCGAGATCGGTTGCCAGAGTAAAAATCTGCTCTCAGACAGTTCGGCTGAATTAGGAACTCCTCGTTACTGCGGGCCGGGCCATTGCTTCTTATAGTTGTCCTGGGTAGTTGTCCTGGGTGAAAAAGTAAGCTTCGAGCTTAGCCTGTTCGACAATCAATGCCAAGCACCCGCCCCTGCCAATCTGATTTACCACTGATCGCACCAGCTACGCTCCAGTAATGCCCGCTCATCAGGCAGTAACGGTGCGTTGACCGCCTGACTCCGGACGGTCCGGAAACCCGGAGCTCCTGGCATGCCGAAAGCCCATCCAGATCAGGAATTGAAAGCCGAACAGCAGTGAAGCGGCAAGCAGATGGGTCGGCTGAACAAGCGCCGGCATGCCGAGGTGACCCAGGGTTGCTCCGGACAACACCGCCAGCAATGTGACAGTGATCATTGCCATTGCGAATCGCGTAAGACTGTGCTGCCAGCCGACAGACCGTACCAGGAGATAAAGCAGCCACATGTTCGAGAAAAGTACGATTGCAGAAAAGCTTCTGTGGACATAGAAAAACCAGGGCATGAACTCGATCCAGCTGGACCGCAGCTCCTCTCCCTGGCTACGGCTGATCAGATCGGTCATCTCCCTGACCTGGGTACCCATACTGATCTGGACCAGGCCAAGGATAATAATGACGTATAACCACTTTTCAAATCGCGGGTCGAGTCCCGCTACGGATTGAGACACCATGATACCCCGTCGTGACTGCGCCAGGGCAAACAGCAGGGCCGCAACGATAGCCAGCGCCATCAACATGTGCACAGTTATCATGCCCGGCTGCAGATTGGACGCAACCACGCGGGCCCCCAGCCATCCCTGAAACCCGACCATCAGAAAGGCAGCGACAGAAGCACGAAATATCCAGGGATCGTGCTTTCGGCAAGGCCAGGAAACCAGGGCAGTTATGAAAATCAGGAAGCCGATGGTGACACCGACCAGGCGGTTGGCGTATTCGGTCCAGGTCTTTACCACGTTGAAGCGAGTCTCTGCGTACCCCAGTTCGGCATAGAGCTCCTGGTAATTGTCCGGCAATTGAGACTCGCTGGTGGGTGGAATCCATTGACCAAAACACGTGGGCCAGTCGGGACAGCCCATACCGGACCCGGAAGCCCTGACACTTGCACCGACCAGGATCAGGAAGTAAACCGCCGCAATGGTAATCCAGGCGAAGCGACGGTAGCGCCGCAAAGCAAGAGAGTCTGATTCAGTCATGTCACCTGTTACGTTTCTGCTAATGGAGCTGGATCTACTCTACCAGAGAGTTGAGGATTTCATATTCCACTTTGTCACGTAGAACAAGTTCCCCGGGGATCAATTACGCAAGGCTTCCAGCAAACCGTATGACGCGTAGCCATCCTGTGGTGATCCGGCTTGTCGTTGGTAATCCCTGATGGCATTGCGCGTCTGACCACCCAGGATTCCATCCACCGGACCCGCGTCGAATCCTTTCTGGTTCAACAATTCCTGCAGTTCGAGAACGTCATTCCGGCTCAATGCCTGTTCATTGGCAGGCATACGCTGGATCGGTGCCCCACCGACGAACCGATCGGCCAGGTGGCCTACCGAGATTGCGTAAAAAGTAGAGCGATTCCAGACCAGGGTGGTACGGTAGTTGTTGTAAACAAGGAAAGCCGGGCCGTCGGCACCAGCGGGTATCACGATGGATCCTTCCATATCAACAGCTGGCAATGGCCCGCCGTTTACCCGGGTGACCCCCAGCGCACGCCACTCGTCCAGCCGCTTTCTGACTCGCGTTCCGGATAGCGCATAATCAAAACTTTCCGGCAGTACCACTTCGCGACCCCAGCGTTCATCACCCTGCCATCCTGACTTCGACAGAAAGTTTGCGGCGGAATGAAACACATCGGGAAGGCTGTTCCAGATGTCGATTCGTCCGTCGTTGTCGCCATCAACTGCGTAGCTTGCGAAGGTGGAGGGCAGAAACTGCAACTGCCCCATCGCACCGGCCCAGGAACCTGTCATGCGTTCAGCGGGAATGTGTCCATCGTCTATTATGCGCAGGGCCGTCAACAATTCCCGTCGAAAAAAGTCTGCGCGTCGTGGATCGTAGGCAAGTGTAGCCAATGCCGAAACCACCGTAAAACCACCAGTTGCTGCTCCATAGTTGCTCTCCAGTGCCCAGAACGAAACCAGGTAGTGAGGTTGTACGCCATAACGCTGTTGCACGCGACTCAACAGCGTGGCATGTTCCTCCAGCAGGGCCCTGCCCCTGGCGATTTGCAGTGGCGTAATCCGCAGATTGATATACCGGGTGAATGTTTGCATGAACTCGGGCTGACTCCGGTCAAGATCCACGACCCGTTCAACAGGCTGCAGATCGTCCAGTGCCGCTGACAGCGTGCTCTCGCTGATGCCCATTTCCCGCGCTTCGGCACGGAGTTCAGCCAACCATTCCTGAAATGATTGTTGCTGTGCACCGACTGAGACGGGGAGAATAGTGAAGGCAACTAAAGCGCAAAACAGGTGGAGTCTGGGCAACTTTTTCATGGCTGGGATCATATAGCAATTTCCCCCGGAATTGAACGAATTCAATCCAGGGAATCTGCTATTTGACTTAAGGACCCTCTGATTAATTCACCGGGCAGCAATTCCTGCCACACTCTTGCCAACTGCAGCCGATGGCATAGAATGACGGGATGATCCCCAGGCTACTCTTGACATTTCTCCTGTCGATACTCACCGTGATTCTGCTGTCGGGTGTAGATTCGAGTCTGCTGACGACCGAGGCGGCTTCCCGGATACCTGTGCTGCCGGTGAAGGTGGTCCGACGATACGTCGAGGTGGAACAGCAGGCCAATTTCCAGCAGCTTCTGGACGATTTCGGCAGGAACAAGGATCTGCCTGCCGGTTACGAATTGCAGGCGCTGCTGGCCTTGAGCCACTATCCGGAACTGCGGGAAACCCGCATCAAGTTTGTCGTGGACGACGTGGAAATTCCCCTTTCCTCCCGACCACACTGGGCAACCATGTTTCGTTCCGCGGACAAGCGTACTTACCTGGTCGTGATAGATTCGCAGCGGGACGGCAACCGCGAGGAATTATTGCTGAAGAATCAGCCGTTCAACGCACAAACCGGGGTAATCGGCCATGAACTGGCACATACCGTATACTACCTGGAAAGGTCTTTTTTCGGGATAGTATCCGACGCCCTGTGTCAGCTCAACAGCTGTCGGGTCAGGTTCGAGCGGGACACCGATCAGCGAACCATCGACTACGGGCTGGGCTGGCAGCGTTACGACCATTCTCTGTTTCTCCGCACCAGCTTTGGCATGGATCCTGATGCTCCCAGTTCCCCTTCCAGCGCCTACTTGGGACCGAAGGAATTAATGGCTCGCATTGCAGCGCATCCAGCATACCAGGCCAGTCTGGCCCTGCGCTGAACGGCGAAAATGCCCGCTTTACAGGGCATTATTCAGAGTTGAGGCACCGCGGAGGCGCGCGGGCCGCAGCGGCACAAACACCCTGCCAGCCGCTTCGATCGGAGCCACTGCTCAACGAAGTGCGGCCATTGGCATAAACTAAAACACCGGGACAGAAGTGATTCGATCCAAAATCCGTCCACATTTTGTCCAGATACCGCGCAGCAACCTTCCGGATGCCTCCCTGCCACGCTTCGAAACGCCTGGGCTGAATGTCCCTTGTCAGCGCTGCCGTCCTGAAAGCCTTTGCAGCAATACGAATGCCAGAACGATGCCATTCAGCTATCATACGCCCCTCCCCCGCCTGAAAGCTGACGACGGAGAATAACGTGCCAACACTGACATTTCTGGGTGCAGCCAGGGAGGTGACAGGCTCCTGTCACCTGCTGGAATCCACCGAAACCCCGGTCCGCTTTCTACTGGATTGCGGCATGCACCAGGGTGGTGACGCCACTGATCGGATCAAGAGGGAAGATTTCCAGTTCGACCCGGCTTCCCTGGATGGGGTTATCCTTTCACATGCCCATCTGGATCACAGCGGCCTTCTACCCAAACTGGCAAACCAGGGTTTCGAAGCTCCCATCTACTGCACCGAGGCCACCCGGGATCTGTTGGAAATTCTGTTATGGGATGCCCATGGGCTGTACACCAAAGACCTGGAAAGGGACAACCTGAAACGTGCGCGACGCGATGAACCACCAGAACCACCGGCATACACCGAAAAGGATGTCGAGAAAGTTATCACGCTTTGCCAGACGCAGCGTTATCGACAGCCCGTGAAGATCTCTCCGTCATCAACCCTGACTTTTCACGATGCCGGGCATATTCTAGGCTCCGCTATTGTCGAACTCGAAATTGTGGAAGCAGGCAATGCTCGCAGACTGGTTTTTTCCGGCGACCTGGGTAAACGAAATTCGGTATTGATGAATGACCCGGCGGAACTGTATGAAGCAGACCTGGTAATGATGGAGAGCACTTACGGCAATCGAGACCACAAAAGTGAAGAGAACACGCTTGAGGAGTTTGCCCAGATACTCAGTAATACATGGGACCGGAACGGCAACGTCTTTATACCTTCGTTTGCCGTAGGACGAACTCAGGAACTGATTTTTTACCTGGGACAACTGCATCACCAGGGCTTGCTGGACAACTGGCAGGTGTTCCTTGACAGCCCAATGGCAATACAGGTTACCCGGGTTTACGATCGGTGGCTGAAGATCCTGGACAGTGATGACGTCAAACAGCTTAGCGATGTGCACCGCTCGACTCTGGAGGAATTCCTGCCTACTTTGAATCTGTGTGTGACATCGGCAGAGTCCATGGAAATCAATAAAATCACATCAGGTGCGCTGGTTATCGCCGGAAGTGGCATGTGCACTGGAGGTCGCATCAGGCATCATTTCAAACATCGCATCTGGCGTAGCGAAAACACGCTGGTGTTTGTCGGCTTCCAGGCCCAGGGAACTCTTGGCAGAATCCTGGTGGACGGGCACAGGAAAATCAGGATGTTTGGTGATGAGTTCGTGGTAAAGGCGACAATCGAAACCCTCGGTGGATTCTCCGCCCACGCCGGCCAACAGGGACTGATCGACTGGTTTACCCGCTTCAGGGACGCTGAACATAGAATACTGGTACATGGTGAAGAAAAGGCCATGAGCGCCCTTTCTGAAAAACTGCGCCTGGAGCATGGTATCACGTGCACTATGCCAGCCCTGGGTGAGCGGTACACCTTTTAGGAATGCTCTCAACCGATCAAGTCCAGGAATGGTAGGGATTCTGTAAATGAACACAGCCTGTTTCAAGGTTTCAATCGAAAATCGTATTGCGCACATTCAATTGACGCGACCGGATAAGCGCAACAGTATGATCCCTGCCTTCTGGGATGAACTGCCGCAGATCATCGACGACCTGGACAGCAACGCAAAAGCAAGAGTAATAGTGATCAGCTCCACCGGTCCGCATTTTTCATCGGGGATGGACATTGGGAGTTTCGCAGATTCAGCCGAGCGGGAGGCCGCTGCCGACGAGAAGTCCCGACGAGTACAGGGTGAGGCTTTTTATCGTAACGTAGCACGACTTCAGGAGTCCTTCTCCTGCCTTGAAAAATGCCGATTGCCTGTCCTGGCGGCAATTCAGGGAGGCTGCATTGGCGGTGCCGTGGACCTGATTACCGCTTGCGATATTCGATATGCCACGGTCGACGCATTCTTCTCGATTTTCGAAGTCAACATCGGCATGACCGCCGATGTAGGCACTTTTCCACGACTGGTCAAGTTGATCCCGGAAGGCATTGTCAGGGAATTGGCTTACACCGGCCGTCGCATGCCCGCGACTGAGGCAAGAGACTTCGGCCTGGTCAACGCCGTGTTTGAGGATCAGTCCAGCCTTCTGCAGCACGTTATGCAGATTGCGACTGAGATCGCAGGCAAAGCACCGCTTGCTGTATACGGCTCAAAACACATGATCAACTACTCCCGCGATCACACCACGGCAGACAGTCTTGATTACGTCAGAATCTGGAACGCCAGCATGATGCAAAGGTCTGAGATAGTCGAGGCGATTGCCGCCAACAGGGAACAGCGGGATGGAGACTTTGCCGACCTGCCGCCAATCATTAAAAAGGGCGGTGACTTCTGACTGGATGTCGGTTACAGGTTTAAGCCCTCAGTCATGCATTGCCGAATCTTCGATAAAAACGTAACCAAGAAACCCCGGATTTATTTCGGTTTCTGCAACAGGGCAAATGCCGTTACAATAACGCCCGGACCTGGCACTGCAATGCGGGTGTAGCTCAGTTGGTAGAGTCCCAGCTTCCCAAGCTGGTTGTCGCGAGTTCGAATCTCGTCGCCCGCTCCAATGCTTTACGGTCCCTTCCGGATTCACAGGTTGCAGTTGATAGCGCTACCCCGTTAATGATGAAGAGCCATGATGAAGAGCCGAGCCGGCCGGTTATGAATGCTCCAATGGGCCTCCTCCTAGGAAAAACACCAGTCCGGCAAGACCGGCGACGGCAGCAACCAGGTAAGCGGCACCGTATATATTTCCGCTGGCAGCATAAACTGCTCCCAGCACCGCCGGGCCGGTTGCCGTTCCCCAGGATGACATGAAGTTGCTCATGGCAAAAATTCGCGGATACTCGCGTATTCCAAACGCCTCTGCCAGCAGAAGCGGTTGCAGCATAAGCAGGTTCCCTACGGTAATACCAAACATGGCCAGTCCCAGGCAAAGAGTGACCGGGTGATAGCCTCCTGACAGCAGAACCAGTGACAATACCTGAAGAACCATCATACCGATGGCAAAACTTCTGATCGACAGCTGTTCCACAATCCAGCCTCCCACCAGACGGCCAATGATACTGGCAACTGGCAGGATCGCGACCACAAGTGCCGTCTGGGACTCGCTGAGTAATTCTCGTGCCAGTCCATATTGATGGGAGATTCCACCTACCTGGGCCATCATCAGAAAAATATAGGCCAGGCTTATCCCCCAGAATAATCGTCCTTTACGTGCTTCTCGAAAAGAAATTCCATCAGGCAACCTGGGGGATCGAACAGGTGGATCAGCTACCTGAGGACTGTCCACCAGTCGCTGTACGGCTACGTTGTCCTCATTGTCTTCGGCGATCTTCGGGTCACCATCGACCTGCAGGCCCATGGCTTCGGGACTGGGTCGCAACCAGAGAAGCGCCACCGGCACGACTCCCACCAGATACATGGCTCCCATAACAGGCGCAGCACCGCCGAGGCCAAGATTTTCGACCAGCAACGCACATACAGGAGTAATAACTACTCCACCCAATGACAAGCCGGTAGAGGCCACTGACAGCGCCATTGCCCGCCTTCTGTGAAACCAACGCGTCACCAGTGTAGTAGCAGGGACCAGGTTTGAAGCAGAGAAACCGACACCGAAGACGAGATACAACAGGTAAAGTTGCCAGACTGAGGATATCAATGACAGCGAAGCCAGTGATGCAGCAGACACGACGGCTCCGAAGCAGATGCAGAACCGCGTATCGAAGTCATTGACGAATCTGGCAACCCAGAGGCCCGCCACCCCCCCGCTCAGGAAAAACAGTGATACTGCCACGGAGGCCGTTTGCACCGTGAATTCAGGCTGCTGTGCCAGGGCGTTCAGAATAACCGCGTGATTGTAAAAACTCAGCCCCGTGGCGAAGGTCAACATGACAACCAGTGCAGCTACGAGTTTCCAGCCGTAATAAATGCCGGGGGAAGGTGATTTGGTCATGCCAGCATGGAATCCTGCAGCAGGGTATACATGGTTTTCATGGGCATGCAGAGTATAGAGGGCGGCACAGCTTGTCCATGGAAATTGGCCGCTGCACACCGGGTTTATGTACCGGTTACGTACAGCAATCTGTAAACAGGCCCAGTATACTTCGAGGTTTACACTACACGACTACGGAGAAATCCGATGACCGGAAACAGCCCACGGGTTGCAGAAACAAAGGTCCATGTTCGATACGCGGAGACCGACGCCATGGGTGTCGTCCATCACGCAGCCTACCTGGTTTATTTCGAGGAGGGCAGGAGCCACTTTATGCGAGCCCTGGGCGCCAACTATGCGGATATCGAGGCGAATGGGTACCGATTACCTGTTACCGAAGCTCACCTTCGTTACACCGAGGGGATCGCCTATGGTGACGAAGTCATCATCAAGACCTGGCTGGCGCAATCAAGAAGCCGTCAACTGGAATTTGCCTACGAATTATTGTCCGCAAACTCCGGGAAGAAACTGGTGCGCGGCTACACACGACATGTCTGGACAGACACACGGGGGAAAGTTGCACGAACGCCTCAGGTCTGGCGCGAATTAGTGGCACGGCTATCCCTGCCTTGAATATTGGCTAGACATGGAGGCCTCAGGCCAATTCCTTCCAAGCAGGCAGAAACACCTGTTAGGGAACCTCTGATTAATTATGGGTTAGGGAAAGTCTCTTGCCGATCTCCGGATAATCCCGTTGTAATGAGGATTCACGGAATTTTCAAGCATGTCTGAACTTCAGGTTGTCCGGTCCTGCGACTTCGTCTCTGCACAGGACCCTGGCCGGCTTATCAGTTGGCAATGACCTACTCTCCCACTCTGAGATTGAGTTCAGCAGTAAATAGCATGGACTTGTCGTAATCCTGTGCCACCCACTTCAACAAGGTCTCCGGTTCCTGACTCAACCTCCCGCTATGCCTTAGAGCGTCGTTAATATAAATTGCCACAGGTTGATCGAAATTAATTTCATCAGGGCTCAGTAGCAATGTAAACGCCTCAACAGATGCAGTTGTAACATTGATAATATTGCCGTCGCGCACCACGCTCACCATTCCGGGTTGATCCTCGCGAACCAGCTCATCGATGATCAGCCAGTGATTGCGATTGAACCGCTCGGTGCTGTCAGCCACCCACCGCAGACTGTCCGGCAAGGGATCCCGTCTATTTTCCAACTTGAAACCTTCTATAGCATCTGCCTCATTTGGTAACCAATCGGTATTGTGTCCACCGCCTTCAATGGCTTTAAACACATGATTGATATTTGCCTGCCGTAATACTTCGACAAATGATGCCAGTGATGACGCAGGATAGAGTGGATCCTCCTCTCCATTGACCATGTACAGAGGCTTGCCGGCGAGATTTTCAAAGTACAGTTGATAACTGGCCCGCCCTGCCGGATTTCGCAGAACTCCAGGATGGCCTATGAATGGCAGAAAAGCAGCCCAGTCAGTGTGCTGCTTGAATGCGAAAAAATAAGCCCCGGTGCCGCCATCTGAAATGCCCGTGAGAGTCACGCGATTGTCAGCTACGTTGTACCGTTTCTTGACCTCACGTAAAATTGCATGAAGATTTTCTGCCTGATTGGGAAACCACCAGAACGCTTCGTTCCATGCTGCCGGAATAACCGTGATTCTGTCCTCTCTGTGCAGTGAATCGTAGCCGCGACGCCACCAGCTGCCCGGTTCTTCAGGGTAAGGTCTGCCAACCCCACCATGCAGCATGAATTCCACCGGGTAACTGCGGGCTTCCTCGTAGGTTTCCGGTACCAGCAATACGTAGGGAAACCGGGTTCCATCCGGTGCCTGACGCACAAGTTCCTGGTAACCTACGGGGACGTCACTTGAGTAATCCGGCCCGTTTTTGAACTGTCGATACAGGGAAGAGACTTCGATACTGTGTTCGAGCAGGCTGACTTCTGCAGCCTTCGCTTCCTCCGGACCACCTGTCCAGAACCTGTTAAGCAGCTCCCTGACCGTGGCATTTTCCGCCGCCACGGTCAAATTTGACCAACCGATAATCGTGACAAGCGCTGCAACAAATTGTTTCATAGGGCTATTACCGCTTCTAATCAGTTTTCGCTGACAAAATGAAAATCAGCGGGACCCGATCGCCTGACCAGTATAACCACATCGCTATCTTCGGGAACGTCCCAGGCATGGTTTACACCTCCGGGTATTACTATGTAACTGCCAGCACTAAGCGAGTGGCTTTCCGGTCCCAGAACCAGATTGACGCTGCCGGATAACACGGCTACGTATTCATTATGAGTATGCCAATGCAGGTCAAAGTGGGATTCCGCCGGGAACAAGGCATAGTAGGTAACGCCGCCGGATTCACTATCCACGCCAAGTGTCATGGTCCGTACGCCGACGGGAAAGCCGTTGCCACCACCAGGCGGTGTCCACTTGGCCTCGTCGAGATGTATCACCAGCGGCACTTCCTGGGCGAAGGTGCGAGACAGTAAAGTTATCATCACGGCAAGCACAGCAACTGCCATATACAGGAGCAGTGGCTTGATAACAGCGTTGTTCAGCATGGTTGCGCCTTTATTTTAGTTGTTCTTGAATTGCAACTCAGTCGTCTTCCCTGGACTTAGGGAACCTCTGATTTAGTATTTCCATACTTAATCAGAGGTTCTTTAGATTGTTGCGGTTGTTTCAACTTACCACGGGTACACCCTTTTAAACCTGAAGTTGCGCCAGTATAACACTCAATCCATTGCGGGTTCTGTGCGGGAGGCATACTGTCAGCGCCTCCCTCCGCTCGATTTCAGATTGCCCGATGGTCATCCTGCGCCCGCAGAAATGGACCGTCGACACAAAGTCTTCGACCGTCCGGTGAGCCACAGGCACCGCAGATGCCGACTCCGCACTTTGTCAGGTAGTCAATGGCATTGTAAATCCGGCTTGCCGCACAGTACTTGCGTTGAACCGCCTCTGCAGCGTGTACCATTGGCGCCGGTCCGCAGTTATAAAACACCATTTCGTCCAACTCTTCCCTTGACCGATCCTTTAGGTACGAGTCCAGCAGTTCGGTTACGACACCATGGTGCCCTCTGCTGCCGTCGTCGGTGGCGATATGCAGGCGGGACACTGCATCACACTCATCCACGAAATACAGCCGATCACTGGATCGGGCTCCCATGAATATCTCGGCATTGCCGAAATCCCGGGCCAGTTGATAAACCGCTGCCAGCCCCGTTCCTCCCGCTACTGCCACAATCCGGCTACCTGCGGGAGGGCTCACGGGTATGCCGTGGGGTCCCCTGACGTAGGCTTCTATTCCCGGCTGCAAATCCATCAAGGCCGATGTGAATTGACCCAGGTTGATGACAACCAGCCGGAAAGGATCATCTGTCAGCGCAGAGAACGGCTTTTCACCCAGACCCGGGATCCACAGAAATACGAATTCTCCTGCCTGTACGGAAACCTTGCGATCGAATGTCAGTATGGCTATGTCATCGGTTACCCTTTCGTTGCTTACCAGACCTACCGGATTGAACGCCATATCCACATCATAGCGGACCAACGCCTCGGCGCTGTCGGTATCCTGCAACAGGTCAGTTGCCAGAGTGCGGAAATACTCAGCTATTTCATCGGTTGTCATGCCAACCAGAGCAGATCCGATGCCGATAATGGATGCGCCGGCACGCTGAAAATCGCGCACATTCGTCGCGCTGCTGATCCCGCCGCAGGCGATTACGGGGCAGTCCACAGCATCCTTTATCGCTGTCACGCAATTCAGAGCCGTCGGCAACACCTCTTTACCGGAAACTCCGCCTTTACCATTGCTCAATACGGCATGTCCATGCATTTCGAATCGCTCCGGTCCCATGGTATTGATGGCACAGATGGCATCAGCACCACCAGCTCGGGCGGCACGGGCGATTTCCGCTATATTGGGAACATTTGGCGTCAGCTTTGGAATCACCGGAATATCCACAGCCGCTTTAACTGCAGCGACGATCTCACGGACAAGTTCCGGGTCCTGCCCCATGGCCATGCCATAACCCTTGGCGTGGGGGCAGGAAAGATTCAACTCCAAACCATCAGCTGAAGGCGCAAGCTGTTTCGCCACCGAGACATACTCGGCAACGCTTCCACCAAATATGGAAATCAACAGAAACCTGTCGTCAGGTACGTCCAGATCGGCAAGCAGTTCAGCGGAACGCGCTGCGCCAGGATTGGTCAGGCCAACGGCGTTGACAAAACAACCGGGCTTGTATTGCGCCAGGATAGGCTCCCGATAACCGAGTCTAGGCTCGGGACCGATACTCTTGGTAGTGAGAACGCCGACCTCCGGCATGGTATCCATGACACGCTGGATGATTGACGTCGAGCAGGTAACGATCCCTGAGGGGATGGTAAACGGGCCGGATAAAGTCTTGCCTAAAAACTGTGTATTCAACAAAAACTGCTACTCGGAAATGCGACTCTGCTTCGGTGTAAGAAGGTCAACGGATTATCACACTATTCTACTATGAAGCGGCCACCAGATTGCAGTGTTCGCTAAAGAGTGGCAGCGTCGAACGAACCCTCGCCGGAACACGATTCGACGAGGGCATCCATTGCTGACGGTAAGGAGATTACCGGTCTGTTTGTTACTCGCCGACAAGCTCTGCGTAAACAGCGGTCAGGAAGCGTTCTGGATCTCCCCACCTTGCTTCATATGGCGCTGTCGGGCGGGCTGCGGCGACCTGCTCGTATGACATGCCCTGAGCTACCAGCGATTCAACCCGTGCCTTCACATCCAGAACCATGTCACGAAATTCCATCACGTCCTGCCGAGTAGACACCGCGCCGTGTCCCGGCACAATTTTCGTATCCGGCCCGGACATGCCGATCAGAATTGCCAGTGCGTCGATCGTGCCGTTCAGGGTACCGCCATTGTTACGATCGATGACCGGGAATGCCACGGTTCTGAATACATCGCCTGCATGGATTACATCCGCGTTGCGAAAGTAAATGTAGCTGTCCCCATCTGTATGGGAAGGCGGTGCGGGGATCGTCGTTACCTCGTCGTCATTAAGGTGGATAGAGATACTCTCACTGTAAGTCAATACTGGCAGGGCCGCCTCCGGCATTTGCTCAGCCAACCTCACCCTTACTTCATCCCTGGCCAGGATGAGCAGTCCCATGTTACCGAGATTCTCGTTTCCGCCGGTATGGTCACCGTGGACATGGGTATTGATTACGAATCGGATCGGGGCATCACTTAGCGTCCTGATGGCAGCCAGTATCCTGTCTGTCAGGGGGGCGAACTGATCGTCGATCATAATCACCCCGTCATCACCGATGGAAACGCCAATATTGCCTCCTGCCCCTTCCAGGTAATAATAATTACCTGAGACATGGTGGGGGACTACCTCGACTTCACTGAAATCCCGCTGAGCGAACCCCGATACCGGCAGGACCAGCAGAAGCAATAGTACGAGCATAGTGTGTTTCAAATAATGGGTAGTGTTCATGTTTTAACTCCGGGAAGCGCTGGATAAGCGGATTTTAAGCCATTTAATTAAGGAACCTCTGATCAATCTGGAAGTACTCTGCGGGAGTCTGTCAGGCGCCTCGTCAGTGAGCTAGCCTGAAAGCCAGAGTATTTCCAGATTGATCAGCCGTTTCTTGACTGTACTTTATTGAAAAATAAGCATAAAGTTTACATGCACGTCAGTTGGCGGTTAAAGACCCTTTATAAATTGTGACGATTCGTAGCTTTGCTAGACTCCAAGTTCAATGCCCATTATTCTACGGGCCTTGGAATTTTAGGGGTAGTCCCCCATTCTGACAAGCAAGTGCCACCCTGTGGACGAATCTGTTTCAGGGACAATAAATTGGCACTTCAAATCACCAATTACTGGCGAATTACTGGAGAGAACAGCAATGACTCAGACTTTTAGAACAGTGATCAGTATTGCCCTTGGGCTGCTTGTAACTGTTTCGTTCAATACTCAGGCCCAGACACCGCCCAGGTATCTGACATTGTCCCCACCTGACGGCTTCCCGGTTATACCGGTGCTGGAAGGATGGGTACGCAATGATGACGGTTCCAGGACCCTGATCTTTGGTTACATTAACCGTAACAACGTGGATGTGGATGTGCCCGTCGGCGAAAACAACTACATTGAACCCGCCGAGTTCAACGGTATGCAGCCGGAACATTTCCAGTCTGGTCGCGGTCCCCAGGTATTTTCGGTAGTACTGCCTCCTGACCGGGCTGACGAAGATGTCTGGTGGTACATCCGGTCCGGCGAGAGCATGGAACTGCTGAAAGTACCGGGTCGTGCGCGGGATGGTGCCTACGAGCTGGACTTCGAGCGTCCTCGACCCCAGGGAGCGCTGCGGCCCACGGTAGGCGTGGGTGAAGACGGTGAGCAGGCCGGCGGCAACATGGCTGTTATTGCCAATTACCCCCGAACTGTGCGGGTTGGCGAACGCGTGGAGCTGGCCGTAAATGCCACCGATCCCTCCGAGCGGGATCCCACTGACCCTCGTTTTCAAGAGCCTCTGGACCTGGGCGTACACTGGGCCAAACACCAGGGCCCGGGTGACGTGACCTTCAGTTTGCATCCGGACAGCCCCGCCCCGGAAAACCCCTATAACGAAAGAGATCCGCGCTATGCCCGCTGGGAAGTCGATCCCAAGGAAGGTGTCATTGAAGCCGGAGACGGCGTGGCCAAGGTATGGGCCAGTTTTTCTGCACCGGGTGAATACCTGATTCGAACCCTGGTCGAAAACTGGACTGCCCCGGATAGTTCCCAGGGCGACCAGTGCTGTTCAACCAACGTGTTCCAGCGCGTTACTGTCCGATAAGCCGGATAAAACCGAAGAAATGTCGACCAGTTGCCCTAACTGGTCGACATTTCATTGAATTGCCGGGATTCAACACCAGATCTGGTATAAGAATGTCGGAAAAATGCCGATATATGGTTGACGTCGGCGTTGCAATTTGTTGCATTTTAGGCGTCCGTTTCGGACTCCGGAAGTGGACATTTCCAGCATGTAGATTTACTCTTTGCCTGTTGTCCACCCACTTTTAAACACGAGGAGACACATATGAAAATCTATGAGGTGCGTAAAGCCTGGGTAGGTGTCGCAGCAGTTGCGGCTCTGGGCTTCCAAGCACAAGCCTCGGCTCAGAATCACAGTGAATTGACGTACACTGGAGAGGTTGGCCGAATTATTAATGAAAACTGTGTGGTCTGCCACCGTGAAGGCGGGATCGGACCAATGCAATTTGAAACCTACGAGCAGGTTCGTCCCTGGGCGCCGCTGATTTCCATGCGTGTAGCCAACCGGGAAATGCCTCCCTATGCGTACGATCAGCATATCGGCATACAGGACCTTCAGGGTGACTGGCGCCTGGAGCAGGAAGAGATCGATAAAGTCGTTGCATGGGTCGAACAAGGCGCGCCGCTAGGTGACGCTGACGTAGCCGTTCCCATGCCGGATCTTCCGGACCCTGCCCAGTGGACTTTTTCTGATCAGTTCGGTGAACCGGATCTGATTATTCCCTCTTCGCCCTACGATATTCCTGCTCAGGGTAATGATCTGTGGAGCAAAGAATACGTAGCCACCGGTCTGACTGAAGATCGCTGCATCAAGGCGGTACAGGTCAAGCCCCGGGGCGACGCAGCCGCGGTTGTCCACCACGCCAACTCGTCGGTCTATTTGCCCGATGAAAACGGTGAACTCCAGCGGCACGGTCAACTGACCGAATATGCCATGGGCAAATGGGGTGAGATTCCCGGCGACGGTGTTTGTCGACAGCTCCCGGCTAATTCCACCGTACTCTGGGACATCCACATGTTCCCCGGCGGTGTCGGCGCCACGGCTCCAGGCACGATGATTGAAGACAATGTCGTTGAAATCGGCGTGTGGTTCCATGAGCCGGGCTACGAAGAATCTGCCTATGACCAGGACCTGCGCCTGTACGGTTTGCGTGAAGGCTACCAGAATGGCCACCTGCTCATTCCGCCTCACGGCACTGCCATGACTCAGGGATTCCATTCTTTCGACCACCCGGTACGAATCGACAGCTTCCAGCCCCATGGCCACCTGCGCATGCGAGCTGCGTCTCTGGAAATTTACTATCCGGAAACCGGTCGAACCGAAGCGGTCAGCCAGATTTCCAACTGGAGCGCTACCTGGCATCACAGCCATCTGTACGAGCGCGAGGCAGCGCCCCTGCTTCCAGCCGGTGCGGTTCTGGTGATCAAGCAGTGGTATGACAATACGGCGGATAACCCCAATAACCCGGATCCGGACCAGTGGGTTTATGGTGGAAGCCGTACTGGCGATGAAATGTCTCATGCCTGGATCGCGGTCACCCATCTCGATGAAGAAGGCTATGAACAGCTGCTCGCCGAGCGCATGCAGGCCAGCAACTAAACCAGAATTCTAGATTCTGGCATTTAAAAAGGCCGATTGGGTGACCAATCGGCCTTTTTTATGTGCCTGTCACAGTTTATCACGCAATATACATGGACTTTGACACTGCCTGGGGTTAACGTGGAATACAGCTGTCGACCTGCAATCGATGGCATCCCGCAACGAGGAGATAACCAATCATGAAAAAAGTGCAATTCCCGCGAGGCAGTCGTCTTTCCGGCGCCATTCTTGGAGTAGCGACCACCGTCGCTCTCGGCTTCCAGGCACCGGCCCTAGGTCAAGATCACAGTGAGTTGACCTATACCGGCGGAATCGGGCGCATAATCAACGATAACTGCGTAGTCTGTCACCGTGAAGGTGGCGTTGGTCCCATGCAGTTTGAATCCTACGAGCAGGTTCGCCCCTGGGCTCCCCTGATTTCCATGCGTGTTGCCAATCGGGAAATGCCTCCGTATGCCTATGATCAGCATATTGGTATACAGGATCTGCGCGGCGACTGGCGTCTGGCACAGGAAGAAATCGACGCAATCGTTTCCTGGGCATCCAACGGAGCTCCATTGGGAGATGCCGATGTGGTTGTCGAATCCCCGGACCTGCCTGACCCCACGCAATGGACATTTGCCGCCGAATACGGCGAGCCGGATCTTATAATCCCGTCGTCCCCTTACGACATTCCTGCAAGCGGTAACGATCTGTGGAGCAAGGAGTTTGTTGCTACCGGACTTACCGAGGATCGCTGCATCAAAGCGGTACAGGTCAAACCCAGAGGCGACGCAGCCGCTGTCGTTCACCACGCAAATTCTGATGTCTACATCGAAGATGAAAATGGCGAACTGGAAAGCTATGGGCAACTGACCGAGTACGCCATGGGCAAATGGGGAGAGATTCCCGGTGAGGGTGTCTGCCGCATGTTACCGGCCAATTCCCATGTAATGTGGGATATCCACATGTTCCCCGGTGGTGTAGGCGCCACGGCTCCAGGCACAATGATCGAGGACAACGTGGTCGAGATCGGAGTCTGGTTTCATGAACCCGGCTATGAGGAAAATGCCTACGATCAGGATCTGCGCCTTTATGTCCTGCGAGAAGGTTACGAGAACGGTCACTTGTTGATTCCGCCCCATGGCACTGCCATGACACAGGGATTTCATTCCTTTGATCACCCGGTGCGAATTGACAGCTTCCAGCCTCACGGCCACCTGCGTATGCGAGCCGCTACCCTGGAAATTTACTACCCGGAAACCGGACGAACGGAACCGATCAGCCAGATTTCCAACTGGAGCGCGACCTGGCATCACAGCCACCTGTACGAGCGAGATGCAGCACCCCTGCTTCCGGCTGGTGCCGTGCTGGTGATCAAACAGTGGTACGACAACACTGCCGACAACCCCAACAACCCAGACGCAGATCAGTGGGTTTACGGTGGCAGTCGTACCGGGGACGAAATGTCTCATGCCTGGATTGCGGTCACTCACCTGGACGAAGAAGGTTACGAGCAACTTCTCGCCGAGCAGATGCAAGCCAGCAACTGATCAGATTTCTGTCGATACGATCCGACAGTTGGACTGAATAGTTGATAGGGAAAGGCCGACTGGGCAACCAGTCGGCCTTTTTTATTCTATCCAGAATTAGACTTTGGGTATCGGACGCGCTAAATTTGAATGGCCCCCTTAGCACCATCCTGATAATAACCTCTCAAAGAGGAATAAAAATGAAAAATTATTTATTAATTTCAGCCAGTTATCAGCTTTCGCGCCGTTGCGCAGGCGCTACAGCACTGACCGTAGTATTGTTTCATGGCCAGCTTTCAGCCCAGGAATTCACTTCGCCCACCTATACCGGAGAGGTTGGTCAAATTCTTAATGAGAACTGCGTGACATGTCACCGCGAAGGCGGTATCGGCCCCATGCAGTTCGAATCCTTTGAACAGATCCGACCATGGGCACCCCTGATCGCACTGCGGGTCGCCAACCGGGAAATGCCGCCCTATGCCTACGATCAGCATATTGGCATCCAGGATCTACAGGGAGATTGGCGCCTGGATCAGGGCGAAATAGATACCATCGTATCGTGGGTGGAGGCTGGTGCACCGCTGGGTGACGCCGACGTTCCAGTTCCTCAACCGGATTTACCGGAACCCGATGCCTGGACCTTCGCAGCGGAGTTCGGTGAACCTGACCTGGTCATACCATCGCTACCCTACGATATTCCCGCTCAAGGGAATGACCTCTGGAGCAATGAATATGTTGCGTCCGGACTAACCGAAGACCGCTGTATCAAAGCGGTACAGGTAAAGCCTCGAGGTGATGCAGCGGCAGTCGTGCATCACGCCAATTCCTCGGTTTGGTTACCCGACGAAAACGGTGAACTGCAACGCTATGGTCAATTGACCGAGTATGCCATGGGCAAGTGGGGGGAAATACCTGGCGATGGCGTGTGTCGAACTATCCCAGCCAATTCTACAATTCAATGGTCCATTCACATGTTCCCAGGTGGCGTCGGAGCCACGGCGCCCGGCACCATGATCGAAGACAATGTTGTGGAAATCGGCCTGTGGTTTCACGAACCAGGATACGAAGTCGACGCATACAAACAGGATTTGCGCCTTTACGGCTTACGTGAAGGTTACCAGAACGGCCACTTGTTAATCCCGCCTCACGGCACAGCAATGACACAGGGATTTCATTCGTTTGATCACCCGGTACGTATAGACAGCTTTCAGCCACATGGGCATCTCCGGATGCGCGCTGCATCGCTGGAAATTTATTACCCGGAAACCGGTCGCACCGAACAAATCAGCCAGATATCCAATTGGAGTGCCACCTGGCACCACAGCCATCTGTATGAGCGCGATGCAGCTCCGTTGTTGCCCGCAGGCGCTGTTCTGGTGATTAAACAGTGGTATGACAACACTGCTGAAAATCCCAATAATCCTGATGCTGATCAGTGGGTGTATGGAGGCAGCCGGACTGGTGACGAGATGTCACACGCCTGGATTGCCGTGACTCACCTGAACGAAGAGGGTTATGAAGAGCTATTGACGCAACGAATGATGGCCGACGCGGACTGAGCCTGACTCCGAACATAATGAGCCGATCACTGTAACCTGATCGGCTCACTATGTCGCAATTGTCCTCGCATCGATTCTGAGACTGAGTTCTCAACCGAGGACTAGGGAACCTCTGAGCAATTCTGCAATTCCGCACTACTGCAGTTCCGGCAATTCCGGACTTAAAGCCTCACCCTGAAGCCTCGAAAATCACTAACGTGAACCTTAAACTGGTAATGCCCGAATGCGGTGATTTTCACTGTCGGTTACATAGACTGTGCCTGATTCAACGTAAACACCGTGGGGTCGATTGAGCCGACACTCCAATGGGTTTCCATCTGGGCCATCTCCCCGCTCGCCATTACCAAGAACCGTCTCTATGATGCCGCTGTTCAGGTCCAGTCGGCGAATGGCATGGTTTTCTGTATCTACAATATAGAGGCTGTTATTGCCAGTAGAATAGGCAATCCCTTTGGGGCCATTAAAAGTCGCCAGCAATGCAGGTCCGCCATCTCCGCTGAAGCCCTGCTCACCAGTACCGGCAATGCGTTGTAAACGATTGACAGTTCGATCCAGGCGGTAAACGGCGTTACCTTCACGAAGCACCAGATAGGCATTACCAGCCGGGTCCGTATCGATGGACCGGGGTCCCATCAACGGGGTCGTTGACAGTAAACCGGTGTCCGGCGTGGGCAGCCGTTCACCGGTTCCCGAAAGCGTAGTAATGACCCCTGTCTGACTGTCAATGGATCTTACCCGACTGTTGCCGATATCACAGATAAGTAGTGATCCATCCGCTGTAAATGCTATGCTGTGGGGCTGTCTCAACATGGCACGGTCTGCCGGACCATTGTCCCCGGAGTAGCCTGGCTCCCCGGTACCGGCATAGGTTGAAACCAGCCCGGTATTCGCATCTATACGTCGAACCACATGAGCATCCCGCTCGACTACGAACAAATTGCCGCTACGATCAAAACGAATTTCATGTGGTGCCGAAAAACTGGCCTGCATTGCCAGGCTATCATCACCCCGATAAGCTTTCTGTCCATCGCCGGCAACCGTGGTCAACCGACTAGAGGCCAGGTGAAGTCTCCTGGTTCGCCCTGTATCGACTTCGCAAAAATATAAACTTCCATCCGGACCAATTACCACTCCATAGGGATTGTTTATGGGGGTAGTCGTGGCAGGTAAACCTTCAGGACCCTCAGGTTCGAAACCGGCAACTCCTGTTCCGGCAATTGTTCTCACCTGGTCGGGAGACTGGGCAAATATTCCGACACGACTGGTACATACGACACCCAATCCACCAAGCGTTTGCAAAAAAGTTCTTCGAGTTGATCGCGTCATGACGTTACCACACTATTGAGATTCTAATTCTTATTTCCTGATATCGATCAATTGCTGTGCCCCCGGAATCTCTGGAAAAAGCCTGCATTTCTTGCCGGGTCTAATCACTACTGATACCAGACGCAGTACTAAAAATGAGGTTTTCCGAGACTATTTCCGTAGACTATCCCGGAACAATGCTCTGAATACCTATCTTAGCGAGGGCTTCACTCTGGCCATTCTACCCGCGAATAGTTCTTCGATAAACACTATTGGGCAAAGAGCAACCATTGAATCTCGTTCTCGTTGGGGAGCTTTTAAACCTATTGGTAATCCCTTCCTCAATGATCAAACTATGAGCGGGTGGGACTTCAGCGCAAAGATATTGGAAAGGATCTGGCTGACGATACTACCAGTCGGACCTTGTGACGTCTCAGCCTGGATTCGATTGGCTGGTAAGTAACGGATACAAGCTCGACCAATGGTCTACTTAACTGACAGCTGTATTACATGCATTGCTAAGGAACTCCTGCTTTACCTATGATCAGAATTTCAGGATTCAACAACCAAGTGCATGTCACTCCTGTTGTATACCTAAGGAACCTCTGATCAATTATGGAAGTGCTCTGCGGGAGTTTGTCGGGCGTCACTGTAAGGCGTCGTGCACAAGGAAAGGCCGTCGCCCTTGCCAAGCGCGACAACACCGCAGTGGTGCCCGACAGGCCCCGCCCAAAGGGGCTTCCAAGCGAACCCACTGCCCTTGTTGGCTTAAGAGGGTTGTCTCGCCTTGACAGGACGACGCATGCCGGCGGCAAGACGCCTCGTCAGTGAACTCGCCTGAAAGCCAGAGTAATCACATAACTAATCAAAGGTTTCTTATGTCACACTATAAGCTCAAGAAAGCTCATTTTCCTCGAAAGTTTGGTCTTGTCTGCTGGAATCGCCGTCATGGGCTGGTGGGGAATCAGATCCGCTATCGCTACTTGTCAATTGTCTCTCCAGTTGCTTGATATCCTTGTCTCGAAATCGATACATACTCATATCCGGAATCTGGGTTTGATGTTCAAGATACTCACTTGCAGCTTCTAAATCACCTTGAGTAGCATATAAACGCACAAAATTGAGTGCAGATTCCCACTCGCCAAACCTGGCACCGGTTCGTTGAGAAATTTCCAGGGCTGCGGCCAGATCCGCTTTAGCCAGTTTCCAATCTCTATTTGCCATATGCAATTCTGCACGTGCATTCAATCCGGAAGGCAGATATAGCCATTCATCCGCTTCCTGCAACAGGTCAACTTGTTTATTCAGGTAAACACTGGCATTAAACTTGTCGTTGGCCGCCAGAAATGCCAGCCCTAATATCTGCATGTCACTTGCCAACAGCGATGTCGTATCAATCAGCACCTGCCATGAGTTTCTGCTTCGCCATGAAAATGTTTTTAAGGACCGCTCAAGAGCTTCCTCGGTACGTCCCGTATCAAGTAGAAATTTACAATAGTAAGAGCTGATAGTTGGAAAAGTAACTGGAATACCCGGATTATCCAGTGTCAATATCCGCTCTGATTTTTCGAAATACTCCAAAGCCCGATCGTCATTTCCCGCAAGATGTTGTGCGTGTGCTTTGAAACAGTCACTCATTGCCGAAACGACAATATTATTTGATTTTTGAACACATTCTTCTAATCCTTGCATTAGCTCAATTGCTTCGTTTAACCTTCCGATCACAATTAGCATTGAAATGTATGGTCCAGCTGCATTAATGGCAGCTATCCATTTTTTCTTGCTAAGAAACCAACTTATACTTTTTAGTCCAGGTTCAATAGCATCATCAATTTTTCCTAGAGATATCAAATTCGCAGCAGAACTTGATAATAGGTAAAATCTTGACTCTTCTCGCAATTCAGATACAGGTAATCCTGAGGCAGAATCATTAAAACTTCGAAGACATGCTTGATCTGTATGGTGATTTCCTTCGGTAAGCATAGTGTACCTTTTCTTAATTTTTTCAAAATAGAGGCTGAATGCTTCTTCATAACATTCAGCCTGCGTACCGTGGATAACTGCTCGAAACAGGGGCTCAAGTTCAGAGATGGAGTTAGGATGTTCTTTACTTTGTTCAACTAGAAAATTGAATATTAAATTGTGACCCAGCTTCCAAATATAAGGGTAATTTTCCTTGAGGAATCCAGATAGGAAATCCCTTACCAGAGGATGACAATCCAGCGTCAGAATCACGTCGCCGGCCTTCACATAAATAAGGTTCGCCTGCCTAAGGCGATCAATTGCATAGCTGTATTGCAGATTGTTTAAAATCGATAAATCTGCGGTGAGGCCTTCAATCCCGGCATTCCGTTGGGATATCTTCTGAATATCATCAACACTGACTTCTCTGTCAAACAGTCCAATCATGAATAGCAATGCACGTTCGGGAGTATCCTGAAACCAGTTTAGATAATTGCACATGAGATTGCGTGCGTGGACACCTTTTTCCTGTTCTTCAAGTAGCGAGCTGATCTTCCTGAATTCACCGATATGGCCACGGTGAACGACATTGAGATAACCACCAAGAAGGGATAAGCTCAATGGATGCCCGGAATATTCATTTACGGCCTGGACATAATCGGCGTGGGCTCCGTGGACGCCCATGGCCTTGAGCATTTTGATACTGGATTTCTCCGAAAGCGGATCGAGGGATATTGATTTAACCCGCTGTCCTTCGAAAGAAACAAGATCCGCCACTGGAAGACGTGATGTAACCACGCAGAGTCCGCTATTCTCGGTAGCCAATTCCTTTAACAATAGTGAAACGGCAGGATTTTCCACTAACCCGTGTTTCGGTCCAGGTGGATACTGCATCGGCTCAAGGCCGTCAAGCACGAGGAGTGTTCGCTTCGAGCGAATGAGATTGGCCAGGCGCGTTGCTTTCTCCCATGGAGAACCCTCGGCAGGTGATTCATCTCCGAACCAGGTTAACGCATGTTCAATGAAGTAGTCTCCCGACGACCGGACTTCAGACTTGGCTGCCTGCCAATAGAAAGACCAGGCGTAGACCTGCCGTGCACCACAATATCCTTTCTGATCAAGTCGAGACAGCCAGGCATTAACCAGCGAGCTCTTGCCCATGCCACCAAATGCAATCAACTGAACGACGTTGGTCTTTCGTTCATTCCATTCGCTGTCAAGTTCCTTCAATTCCGCTTTGCGACCATAAATCTTCGCTGGCGTGTTGGGCATCAACGATACCGAGATTTTTTCCGGCTTTTTGACGTCCAGTCGGCTTTCGGCTTCAAGCTTTTCGTAAACCTTCGCTTCAAAGGCATCGAATTCCAGCGAAAACCAGTGTTCGCTAATTCCGAATATCGCCGCGACATTTTCGACCTGGGACAATGGAATTGCGTCACCCTGGCTGGTTTCAGTTCCCCGGGCCCATTTACCCACTGCCTGTCTGGAGATCCCGAGAACTTCGGCAAGATCTGCATGAGACCTGATCGAGGGATTCAACCTCAGCGAATAAAGAAGAGTCAGTTTCTTGGCGAGTTGTGGATGTCTCCTCATTGAGTGATACCCTCCTTATTATCTGTGTCCGACACCCTGTTGACCCGGCACCATCTGCGATACAGCCACATGAGTCAATCGTTGTCGGACAATTCTTTATTGTTGGTTTGTCGAGTATTTTGGCCCCGGAAAAGACTGTTTCAGGATACTTGTATCCATGAATAGGATCTACTGGCCAAGTTCTATAATCTATAGCAACTTACGTCCTGACAAACGAGAGTTTAATGGTTTCCAATTGGTTGTCACGTCTGCTAATCTGCGCCAGAATTTCGGTTTTTCGAAAAGTGGACCTCACTGTAAAACTCCTCTGGTGCGACCTGTCGCGCAAAGTATCCAAAGGATCAATCAGAGGTTCCCTAAATCAATGAAAGTATCCACAAATCCATGGATTTGCAGGACGAATGAAGCCAGTCCTCAAACAGGTCGATCCAAGCCACTGTATAATGCAACGTGTATCGGGAAGAAAGATCTCTCAGCGTTGTCGCAGGTGAATCAGGTAACTGGATATCCATCCGACCCGTAATTCCCAGATGCAGTTTCAATGTAACAACCCAAGAACCCGGAACCTATCAATGACTACACTCAATCAGTTCTACCAAGCAGTCCGCAATACGCTTTTTTTCTCAATGTTACTTCTGTTCGGAATCAACACAGTGGCAGACGAGAATTGGCCTGACGAACCACCCACCGAACCACCTGCCCATTGGGGGCCTGTGTCGGCAAACTTTGAAGAAATTCCATACCCTTTTCCAGTGCACTTCCTGCCGCTCAACAGATTCGGGCAAGACATGCTCATGGCGTATATGGATGTCCCACCTGCGGGCCCTGCGAACGGTCAAACCGTTTTCTGGCAGCATGGCATGAATTTTTACTCCGAAGCGTATACACCAACTATTGAAACACTTTCGGAGGCCGGATTTCGCGTCATCGCAGTTGATCGAATCGGGTATGGAAAGTCGTCGAAACCAGTTATCCCTTACAATTTTAACTTCGTGGCCGCCAACATGAAGGCCCTGCTGGACGAGCTTGACATAGACCAGGTAGCTATCGTTGGCCACTCTATGGGCGGCATGGTGGTGAGCAGGTTTGCCATGCTGTATCCGGAAACAACAACCCACGTTGTGCTGGTTAACCAGATCGGGTTGGAAGACCAACGTCAAAGCCGTCCATGGAACGATCCCTATGCCAGTCCGGTAGGAAACTCAAGTTACCGTTCCATCCTTGCTGGCCATCGTCGATATTTCCCCGATGAATGGCCGCCAGCACACCTGGAGTTCGTACGACGCCAGTACGGACAGACCCTGAGTGGCGAGTGGCCCCGTCTTGCCATGGTAAGGCGATTACAGGGAGCCATGCTTTACAATGACCCCGTAGTTTACGACTGGCAACATATCACGTCGAAGGCCCTGGTTTTGTCCGGCGAAGAAGACGGGTTAATCGAAGACTTTCCGCGACATGCACGTCATGTAGCCAACGAACTGCAGAATTCAGCGATTCTTCTTTATCCCGGAATAGGACACGCGCCACAGATTGAAATTCCGGATCAATTTCATGCTGATCTGATTCGATTTCTACTCTCGGATCCTAATGAGCCTGCCAGTGACTGGCAATAAAGTTTTACAAAGAAAGTAAAAGCGAAGATCCAGCACCTCCTGACGCAATGTGCATTGCAAGATTGACTAATGGAGAGTGTCGGAAATGTACTGATAAGTTAAAATTCAATTTCAAGGGTGTCGCTTGCCAGTGATTTCAGTGGTCATATTCTTTATCGGCCTTGATCCTGGCAAGCCTTTCTCGAACAAATTCCTCGAATTCCGGGCGCCAGTCAGGCCGGTTGCAGTCAAGAAACTGACACACTCCCGCGCTGCTTAAAATTTCATCAATTATCCGTGCCATTCCCTCTGTACCTGCCGGGTCATGTGCCACTGACAATTGGCGAATATATGCCCCTTGAATCGATGAAAAAATATTCCGCACCAGCATCTCATATCTGATGCGTTCTGCACCTTGTAAGGCATCCAGGCCAGTATTGCCCCGGTAATAAAGCTCTGCTACCTCAGGATGCAGGATAAACAATTCGCGAATCCTGTTGCCGGATTCGGTATTGCGTTCAAAGGCGGACAAGCGGTTTGCTTCTATACTGCTGGAGATCTGCCTGGTGTTCTGCCTGATCTGCATGGCCAGGTAAAACAGGGAAATCAACACCCCTGTGCTGCCGATTGCTTCCGCAACAGCTCCAATTGCGTCCCAGTTCATTGATTAGTAGCCTCTGGGTTGGAACAGTATCTTTCCAGCGCACTGTTATTCCGCAATTTTGCCTGGCGAGTCCCCATGGGACCGGCAGGCCGTACTCCCCACATCAAAATGCCTTGCCGCTATTGTCAGGTTCCGGCTATCCCATCGGCAGTAATAGTGAATGCATTCCCGTTTGACCGACACCAGCTACTCTGCCGGCGTCGGTCAGGGAAGGAAGCACCGGGCGAATTCCAGGGATTTCGTTGGTCAGCATCGACGCGGCTGAATGCCTCCCCTGGTGTCACGTCGATCATTTTAAGGCTTTGCGTAACGGGTAAATGCGCCTCCGGCAACCGCTAAGGAATTCGGTCCTTCAGCCGCGAACACCGTACCGTCAGCGTCGACGGCTACGCCTTCGCCCGCCGTTCCCTGGTAAACTCGATCCTCACGCTCGAAAGGCTGAATCAGTCCAACAATTCGATCTTCGTCAAGGGGGCCAATACGCACGCCATTTCGCCAGTTTACATGGTTCGTAGGGCCGGATTCTGAATCTATGGCGTAGACCATGTCGTCGTCAGTGATAAACAGCCCACTGATTCTTCCATACATATATCGCGATTCAAGGTAGTTGCCATCCTGATCAAAAATTTCCAGTCGATGGTTGCCACGATCTGCCACCCAAAGTCGTCCACGGGAATCAAACTCAAGCGCATGCGGTGTCCGAAACTCGCCATGACGAACTCCGATTCTGCCCCATTCCTTGATATAAGAACCGTCCGGTCCAAATTTGATGATTCGCGCCGTCTGGCCTGACTGCCGTCCTTCCTCCATTGCCTGATTGGATGTCATCCCCTGACCACTGTGTCCATCAGCCACGTAGATGCTGCCGTCCGGGCCTACGATTACATCGTTGGGCTGATTGAAGTGGCTCTGGTCATTTCCGGGCTGTCCCGCGGTCCCCAGGCTCATCAGCAGGTCACCGTCGGGGCTGAACTTGTGCACCTGGTGGCCCTTGGTACCCGCCGCATTATTGGCAAAATCAGTTACCCACACATTACCTTCATTATCCACGTGGATCCCATGGGGGGTCATCATCAGGCCACCGCCAAAATTGGCCATTACTTCACCCGTGTGACGGTTAAACTTGAAAATCGGGTCTACCGGGTTCGTATCGCAGTTGATGGGAACCCCTCCCCCAAAACTGCCGGCCCCACACCGCTCGTAGGCCCAGATGTGACCGTCGGTCGGGTCTATGTCGATACCTGCGGTTGATCCCCATTCCCTGCCTTCGGGTAACTCGCCCCAGTTTCGGGAGACTATCGGATTGGGATTCGGTAATCCTTCCCCACTGATAAAATTTCCAGTGTTGGCTTGCTGCGCATTGGCGCTACACGCCAATAACGCTGTGAATACCAGGGCACCCGCTGTTTTGGATAGGGGCTGTGCGATCATGGCCTTGCTCCTTCTGTATTGATTTTTTTGATTCTATTTACTTTGTATCCGGGCGATTTTTCGAGCATTTAACAAGAGTATGAAGGTTTTTGGGTAAAGTCTATAGACTTTAAACAGTCCAGACCGCAGGGCACCCCGGCCCAGGAGACCGTTTTGAGAGAAAAATAAGGCTTTTCAGACTGGAACTTCGGGGTATTTTATGATTAATTTGGGTTTGCAAAGTGTGGGCTCTACCCATTGTCTAACCGCGCCTGCACGCTGCAATTAATTAAAAAAAGCAATATAAAACAATCAGTAACGCGCAATCAAGGGAGATCTCTCACTATGTCATCTCATGACATTCAGCAAACTCGCTCACGCCCGAGAAAACTCAATGCACTGACGGCTGCAATTTCCATTGCTCTCACCGCAGGTGCTACCAACGTTTCAGCACAACAGTCCGGCGACCCGGAGGTGGAGGAAGTTGTTGTCACCGGCTCGTATATTCGCAGAACGGAAGGATTTGATGCTGCCTCACCGGTGACCACGTTTACCGCTGAAGATATCCAGGCTGAAGGGACCATCAATATGGCCCAGGTTGTTCAGAATCTGACCTTTAATAACGGAACAGGGGTTACCAACTCCATTCAGGGCTCTACCAACCAGATTGCCAACTTCAATCTGCGTGGACTGGGTTCCCGGGCAACGCTCACCCTGCTGGACGGCAAGCGGGTGGTGGAAAGCAACGTCCAGCAGCTGGTTCCAACCATGGCCATCCAGCGAATGGACATAGTGACCGACGGTGCGGCCACTATCTACGGCACCGACGCGGTGGCCGGTGTAGTAAATATCGTACCGTATCAATCCTACGACGGATTCAAGGTAGAGTACTACGAAGAAGGTGATGACAGGGGTGACTACCGTAAAGTGGAAACCTCTTTCCTGGGTGGCACCAGTTTTGGCGCAGTTGACATTGTGGTCGCCGGTTCCTTTCAGGACGGGGCAATCTCAAGTGGGATGAGCGCCCGGACTACGTAAGGGCCGGCCTGACTCACAACAGTGGTTCAAATCCGGGTAACTTCAATGTACCAACCCGTGATGCCAACGGCGACCTGACCGGATCAACAGCTTTCAGACCTGATCCCAATTGCGGGCTGAATGAAAGCGACGAACAGGCGGCGTTCGGTAACTCTGCTTATGGTACCAATGCCCTGGGTCGTTGCTGGTTGAGCTTTGGTGACACGCGGGACTTTATGGAAGAAATTGATACTACCAACCTCTATGGCAATCTTAACTGGGAATTCAATGACGATCTGTCCTTCAATGCCCAGGTCATGTGGAACCGCCAGGTTGTACGGGGACGACAGAATCCTGGCAATCCCGGCTTCCGCGAGGACGAACTGCCAACGGTCCGCGGGGAATTACCCGGCAATACTTTCCGGGCAGTGACTGCCGATGGCACTCCACTTTATGCCCAGCCCCTCAGGGATTCCAGTGGCAATATCGTCACGGACGGATACGGACAACCACTTCCGTTCCGTAACAGCAGTGGCCAGGTAGTGTTGGCCGACAACCGCTTCTCATCCATTGACAGTGATCCAATGGGCGGCGTTCCTTTCAATGAAGACGTCCGTCTGACCGCGTGGCTGCCCTTCGGCAAAGACGGCATCCCCAATACACTGCCGCAGAGAATGCAGATGGACGGCGGGTTGAACATGGAACTGGACGATAAGCGGACTTTTCGCGGTTCCTTCGGTGCGGACTTTAGCGTACCCGTGATTGAAGGCTGGGAAGGCACTGCCTTCTACACTTACAGCCGAACCGAGCAGAACGATATCGCCAACCAGGATTTCAGCTACAGTGCCGTGGAACAGGGGTTGAACTGTGACGTCATCAACGACGTGGATGCCTGTTTCAATCCCTTTGCGGCAGTTGACGACCGATTCAGGAACTCACAACAGGTTGCCGACGCGGTCTTTACCCAGCATCGGGAGAGAAACAGGGATTTCCTGCAGACCTTCGACGTCATTCTCAACGGCGAACTGCCAATTGATTTCGAACTGCCTGGCGGTCCCATTGCCATGGCCATTGGCTATCAGCGCCGGGAGGAAGAGGACGAGGACAATCCACCCCTGGGCGACATCCTGAACGATCAATTGATCGGCAACCAGGAACTGCCGCAGACGGTATCCCGCTCCAGTGACTCGTATTTTGCTGAATTCAATTTCCCAATCCTGGAAACTCTGGCGCTGTCCGCCTCGGTGCGGGATGAAAGCTTCAGCTCCGGCCAGGGCAAGGTGATCGACAAGTACGGTCTCACCTACACGCCGACCAACTGGCTGAACCTGCGGGCCACCATGGGCGAGGCATTTATTGTGCCAACGCTCCCGCAACTTAATGCACCTGAGCAATGTGGACTGAGCAATTTCGACGACCCGTTCACCACCGCCCAGGGATTTATCACTTCCTGCAGCACCGGTAACCCGAATCTCTCTTCGGAGACTTCGGACAGCGTTTCCGTTGGCTTCGACCTTACCCTGTTTGACGACTTGGTATGGTCGCTGACCTGGTCAGAGACGGATTTCAAGGACCGGATCGTCAGTACGACCACCCAGGATATCGCCCGCAGCGACTTCCGAAACTTCCAGGCCGTTACCGGTTTTACTCCAACGGAAGCACAACCGGAACCGACTGCGGACCAGCTCCGTGCCTGGCTGGCAAGTGGTCAGGCCGACCCACGGATTATTCGTAATGAAACCCTGGAACCTGTGCGACTGCTGCAATCGGATAGTAATGCATCAAGCATGCTGGTCAGGGCTTACGATACTTCACTCAGCTATGGCTTCACAATGGACGACATCGGCCTGAGCGGCTGGGGTGATATCAACCTGTTGTTGCAAGCCACGTACACTGATACATATTCCTTCCAACTGGCCGAAGACGCGCCGGAGCGGGAAGCGGTAGGTAACCAGAACAATGACTTCGGGGCAGTGCCACCCATTCCGGAGATTCGCGCCAATCTGCGTATAAACTGGACCTTGGGCCAACACAGCGTTAGCGCAACAACCCGTTACGTCGATGAACTGGTATTCGATGCCAACGAGTTCAGTTTCCAGAGTTTCTTCCCGGGAAGCGAATGGCAATCAACCGATGTCATACGTGACTGGACCCAGATGGATATGTTCTACTCGTATCGGGACTTCGAGGCGCTCGGTGGCGTGTTGAACTTCACCCTAGGTGCCCGCAACGTCTTCGATCGCATGCCACAGAAAACCGGCATGATCGCAGGAGTCGTGGCCTCTCTGCAGGATCCATTGGGTCGAGTGATCTACGCGAGAGTTAACTACAACTTCTGATCAGCGTCTGCCAGTAGTAGCTGTGAACTAGAAAAGGATACCGGGATCGCCCGGTATCCTTTTTTGTTGCATCTTCAAGTGATGAACGTTGCCTCCGATAACCACTGTTGTGCTGTGATCCAAGTGGCATATCAATGAAATTAAAAGTCGTTTCCGGCGACGGCGTCCGGTGATACACGAAGAATTTCCTTCCCACATTACTTTGAGATTATTAGAGCTTCCTTGCCTCAGTCCACGGTTGGCCCCAAGACGATCTGAATCAAATCTTTTCCAGGGAACCTCAGATTAAAATCGGCAGGACTGGATAGACTACGCGGCCACCTGCGCTCACAGACTGGAGCGCATCAAATTGATGGATCAGGGTTAATTCCCGATTCCCTGAAAATACCTGGGAATACAGCGCAGGAGTTGCTCCTGAAGCGTTGCAGAATGATCGGCGTAATAAAAAAAGCCCTCTGCAGCCATTCTGTCCATGGGCAAGGAAAACGTCCTTGCCGTATCAACGGCCTTGACGAGCGCAAGATACTTGGCCTGAGTCAACTGGCTGGCATACATTTTCACCACCTCGTACTTGCGTTCAGCAACTTCCGTTACATCCAGGAGGAGGTTTATCGGAGCCAGCGTGCTTATCTCATAGGAGTAACAGTTAAAATCGATCTCGTCTATCCTGTTCGCACTTTGCCATGCAAGTTCGGCGGTTACACGATGATCCGGGTGGTATTCCATGGGCGTGGGAAAGAAAATACTTGCAGGCCTGATCTGTCTTAGTATTTCTGCGGTTTTGTTCAGCAGGCCCTCGGTCAGTGCGAGCTCTCTATCCGGCTCGGCAAAGAAATGCGTGCTATGCACGCCCAGAACTGACGAAGCATCTTTGGCCTCCTTGACTCGCCGCCTGATCAGTTCTTCGCGATCACCATCTCCTCCCTGGGCGCCATCTGTCACGAATACGACATGAGTTTCGATAGCACTTTTTCCAGCCAATAGCAATGAACCTCCCATTCCAAATGTTTCGTCATCAGGGTGGGGGGCGAATACGAGCCAGGGTCCTGGTGGAAGCTCAGACGTGAAGTATGGAAGTAAACTGCTTTCTTCAAGAATCATAGCATTTCCTTGCGAATGCCAATTGACTGAGGGAACCTCTAACTGATAATAGAAGTGCTCTGCGGTAGTCTGTCTTGAGCCACCGCAGGGCGCCCGACAGGCGCCGCCTGAAGGGGCTTCCAGGTGGCGAGCCCACTGCCTTCATTGCCTCGCCGTGACAGGCCGACGGATGCCAACGGTAAGGCGCCTCGTCAGTAAGCTCGCCTGAAAGCCAAGATATTTCCATAATTAGTCAGAGGATCCATAGATAAGGCGCTACTAGAGAAAGTCGCTGTCGCCACACATAAAGAACCACTTATCCCGCACATCTTCAGCACGCAATCCAGGACTGTATACACCCAGCGGCAACCTGAGCGGCGCATCGTCTGTATTCGGAGCTGTGCTTTCTACCAATGGGTAATCAATATCGGTAAGCCAGCCATAAAGTTTTCCGGCCCCGACGGAGAAGGCACGGTGTCGAGCGAAGTTCACCAGAGTACCGAATTGTTCTGCCCGGGCGACAATATCGACCAGCAATAGATCTTTCTCTGTTTTTCTGGTTACCAACAGACCCAGCGGACTCGAACTGTCTGGGTTGAATACAAGGTCAAATTTGTAATCAAGCGTAGGGTTCTCGTGGAATCTTTGCTTGATATAGTTAAAGTCTCTGACACCAATCGCCCGATTGGAAAATTCATCGGCCATCTGCAGCCATAGTTTATTAATCAGTTGTTGGTGTCGCGAATCTGAAAAGTCCAGGTCCTCCGCTCGGCAATTGGATCCTGGCTCAGGCTGCCATTTCAACTGAAGCATGGTACCAACCTCAGCATAGAGATCTAATCGTTCCGCCAGTCGCATAGCGCGTTCATTGGGAAACCCGTAAGTAAGAAGGTAAGGCAAGCCGTCACCTACCCACTTTCCAAGAAAGGCAGTGACCGACAAGTAGAAAGGCCCTTTCCTCGTCAGTATCCCGCGCCTCCCCGGTTCCACCATAGAGTCACCACATTGAATGGCCACAAGGGGGTACCCGTCAAATATCACTCTGCGCTCGGTGCCGCCAAAAAAGGCGACAACGTCTTGATCCTCCAGTACTACCACTCCATGGCCTCTACCCTTTCCGTACTTCCAATGCCAATGAGCCGGAGACAGTTCGTTGCCGAATACTTTTCTGAAGAGAGCCCGAATTCCGTCTAAATGTCGGGACTGAACTGATACAACTTGCCAGGTTTCTGCATTTGAGGTTGTCATTGCATCGCTATTTGTTGAAAGCACAGGTCGATTTTCCGAATCATTGAGTTATATGAGTCACAAGGATATTCAATTGACGACCAGTAACAGTCAATACTCCGCGGACGAGAAAGCGCCATTGAAAAAAGGGGTAAAAGGTAGTCGTTGACGTCAATTTTGTCCAGTGGCAACAGGTGTAATAGCGATCAATTACGATCCGAGCTCTGATAAGACTTTTAAATAACCCACAAAAGGAGTAATTTGCTAATAAGTGCACACGATAATAAGGAGGGTTTATGAAAAATCCCATTCTACTGCTTTGCCGGGCATTACAATGCAAGGGCCCCGATAGATCAATCCCCACAAAGAAGATTCGGACATTGTCTTGTCTACGTCCATTTACCAAAGTCGCCCTGGTATTAGCCATCATTTCCGGGGATTTGGCCTTGGCTCAATCAACGGATTTTCCCCGAACTGAATATGGTCATCCGGATTTTCAGGGTACCTATACATTCAGAACCATAACGCCACTTGAGCGCCCGCCTGAGCTGGCCGATCGCGCTGTATTAACACCTGAAGAGGCCGAAGAATGGGAGGCATACGAAAACCGTCGACAGAATCGAGATCTCATAATAGATTCCGTCGGTGGCGCTGGATACCCACCCGGCGTGATTTCATACAACGAATTCTGGTACGAACGCGGTAGCGATACGGTGGCCGACCGGCGAACATCATTGATTTATGATCCGCCAAACGGCCGACTGCCGCCCATGAACAGTGCCGGACGTGAAAGAAACGCCATTATCACCGAGATGCGCCGAGCCAGCGCTGGCCCGGAAGCCAGGACACTCAATGACCGTTGTATCGTCAATGCACGGACGGGCCCACCGATGGTTTCCGGTTCATACAATAATAATATGCAATTGGTACAGACTAAAGATCACGTTGTAATCCTTAGCGAGATGATCCATGCGGCCCGTATCATCCCTTTTGCAGACGAACACTCTATAAGGCAACCCCAGTGGGAGGGCGATTCAATCGCTCGTTGGGAAGGCGATACACTGGTAATCGATACCAGGGGCGGTTTTTATTACTGGTATGGCTGGCGCAATACGTCTCCTTCGCTCCATGTAGAGGAACGTTTTACACGGATTGATGAAAATACTTTGGACTACGACTTTACCGTTGAGGACCCGCAAACCTGGGATCGCAGCTGGTCTGCAAGGCTCCCCATGCGCGCAATTACTGATCCCATTTATGAATATGCCTGCCACGAAGGTAACCACGGACTGACGGGGATTTTGGCAGGATGGCGCCGCTACGATGTTGAGGGTTTGAATGACGATGGCACACCCGCTTCTGCACTGGGCGATGAAGATGATAATTGATTGGCTGAATTCATAACGCGCAGCCAGAGTTCTGTGCAGAACTTTCATCCCAAACCGCTTTTATGTCGATTGCAGCGTGCGCAATTTCGCATCCAAACAAAAAGGGCCCACCCTTACGGGTGAGTCCTTTCTGTTTAAGGGTGAGGCTTTTACGCCCCCGCAAAAGCCGAATCACAATGTCACGCTGCTTGTTGCAGGACACAGGCATCACGCGCCTCAACAGGCCAGGTCTATTGCCTAATCATTAATCGAAGCCCGGGATGCCTGAAAGCCGCGCAGCGGCGCAGACGTCGAGCAACGCG
>Ga0070727_10000818_pt1 | contig 35638 bp, 31 predicted proteins | sample tdAd472_FD_66722 | JGI IMG/M metagenome (GOLD analysis project Ga0070727, IMG submission 66722) | Marine sediment microbial communities from the Atlantic coast under amendment with organic carbon and nitrate - tdAd47.2 | ecosystem: Environmental > Aquatic > Marine > Coastal > Sediment | place... | reverse complement strand
CAATTTAAAGCCCAGATTATAATCACGCTGAGTGCGTTTTCGACAGGAAGGGGGAGTATTAGCCATATTAAAGTCCTCAATGTGTAAACACATTTCAGGACGAGACAGGCTTTATAGGCAAAAAAAGCCCACACTGAGGTGGGCTAAATTTAGGGGGTATGTGTATAAAGAATATCCTGTTGGCTGCCGAAATTTTATTTTCAGTCTTCCGTATTACACGGGTTGTGTCGTCCCATTTAAAAACTAACTAATATTTTTATTGATAATACAAATGATAATTATTATCATTTGCTGGGTCTAAGCCTTGCCTTCGATTTGGTTGTATTCTGCTGGGCCGCACATCACGGGGTGGTCTTAATTAACAATGGAGATTTTATGAGAACTTTTATAGTTAGTGCGCTGCTTGCAGCGGTATCAATAGCAAACCATGCTCATGCTGAGCGGCAGATAAAAGTGCTGGATGCATCACACCACCCAGCAAGTAATTTTTTGGCCTATACAGAGTTTGAGCTATCAGGTGAACCGTTGGCTGAGTCCTTGGGTTTGGATTTGGATGTATTGGATCCTAATGCTTTAAATCAGCCCACGCGTTTCGATTATACGGCTGGTATTGAGAGCTATGAATATTCAGAAGAAGCGATGTACGCATTGAATTACCAATCACAAATGGGGCCGCATTTGGTCAACGGGCCTATCAATAGTGCGCGTGGCAAAGGGTTGGCGGGATTGCATAAACGTTTTGCTGAGCTAGCGCAAGCCGTAGGTTTTCCGGTGCAGGATATTCCAAAGAATATGTATCCGCTGTCTTTGCCCTATCAGTCAGGTATGCCGCGTTTGAATTTGGGACAGGTGAATACCACCGAGGGAGAAGTCATTGACGTTATTAACGAGCAGGGTGAGCAGGGTCAGCAAACGACAAGAGTGAACGGTTATCTCAGTGACTACCAGAATCTAAATTGGGATCGTGCGAGTTTTTCGAGAACGATTAATCCGGCTGCTCTGGGCGGTATCTTGTTAAAGGAAGTGATGTGGTCACAGGATTTCCTCGGTGGCATGCATGAAACTGAAACTGATGAAGAAGTTGACGCTGAATCTGCGGTGATGGATCAAGATGGTAAACACAGTTTGGGTGTTTCCGCAGCGGATGGTTTTCAAGGTATGCTGTTAACTGAAATTTCGCTCGATAAGATGATCATCCTACAACAACAACTCGGCTATAACGGCAAGCAACTGGGTGCGGCAATAACCCCGAATTATGATCCGCGTAAGCAGCCAGTCTGGTTCGCTCATCAGGTGGCAGTAGAGGAAACCGAGAAAAATGGTGTCAATGCGCTGGGTAAGCTGAAGGTGGTTGATGCTCGTTCAACCTTGCGTGATACCTGGATGTTGCTTTGGCCAAGCAGTGAGTTTTTTGCCTTTACTGATCAGCGTGAGGGAAACACCGCGCAGAATCCGTCATTTCTGGCGGTATTCGATGGCGCACCCTTCACACAGGCACCGGCAGCAAATCGGGATGCCGATTTGACGAACAACCTGGTTGGGCTGGATGGTTTTTCTCTGGCAGCAAATCTAAGCAATCTGCTGTTTAAGAATCTGGACGCATTACACTTTAATGCTAAAGCGGGTACTTTGGTTGATGATTATCATTCCGGTAAACGCGGTGAAAGTGTAACTACTTTTGATGCCAGCTACGCGATAGCTGCGCTTGCAATCTTTCAGCGTGCGCAGGATGCGCTACCAGTGGGCTACGCTTCTGCCGAGGGTGGTGATGTTAATTTGCATACGGCAGTAGGTCAACGCGCGTTGGAGCTGATTGGTGCGCAGGCCGATTATCTACTGAAAAACGCCATAGGCGCTAATGGCTTGGTTTTTGACAGGCTTGTGGTGGGTAAACCGGCCCAATGGGGGCAATCCTTAGCTTCGCAGTTTGCGGCGATCCGTGGCCTCATTGCGGCGGGGATGACGACTAACAATGAGACTTATTTGGTTGCTGCAAAAAAGATTTTTTTGGCGCTAGAAAAGCAAATGTTTGATCCGGCATTGGGCACCTGGTCGGACAAGCCTGGAACCAGTGCGGTTTACACTCCCTGGACAGCGGCCGCCACCTCGGGCGCGCTGCGGGAAATAATGTTGCATTTAGCCAACCAGGAAGGTGAGCACGAACCCGCCTTGGAACTGAGCCATTTGGCGAACCGTTATGTGAGTTGGTTTAAGATCACCGTCAATGGTGGCTTGCAGTTAGCTGAGCCTGATGTGGATACCGGTGAGAACAGGTTGGCTGATAGCACTGTGACGGATTCCGACGCTGATGGAGTGAAATCAATTATCGGTGCAGGCTACGCACCAGTCATGGCTGACAAAGTGAGTCTAACGGTGCATTAGTCCAGAGCCTAGGCGAAAAGCCATCGGTCAGCTTTTCGCCTAGTCGTATCTGCCAATCCAGTGAGAAAAATAAGCCGTGGCTTGATCTCGATCAGAGAAGGTTATTTCTATTCGGTGATGCAATTGATAGCGATTCTCATTGTCGATAGAATATCAGGACGTGACTTTTAGGACGTTGAATTAGGGTTTTGATTTCTCTCCATGACTGTTCAGACAGCTGATTTTTCTTCGGAGCAACGCAATGGCGCTCGTCATCTGCTGAGCCGCTACCTGCGCTGGCAGGCATATCATCATGCGGCGGCTGAATGGGTCGTCTTATTATTATTCGTCAGTGGTTTATTTTTGTGGGAGCGTTTGCCTATTGGCTGGCCTGTTTTTCGGTGGTCATTAATTCTCCATGTCGCTGCGGGTCTTATCATATTTCCTCTGACCACAGGAGTTTTTTGGTGGACGCACAGAAAGCTGTTGGTTTGTAGTGACAATCAATTTTTACGGATCACAGGCCAAATCTTGGATTGGCTCTTGCTGATCTGTTTCATCACGGGTTTTATTTTGGCTTTTTGGGGTGCCACGGGTAACGATTTAAGTCATTGGGTCAGCGACATACATTGGCTGACAGGGCTGCTCATGGGGCCGTTAATGCTGCGCCACGCCTGGCGCTATACCGTGCTCAAGCGCTTCAAATTTAGTTCGCGCCAGTCAGCCTTAAAAGGAAACTAATCGATGTTACAGCTTCGGTTGGTGGTGTTATTCAGTCTCTTGGTTGGCAGCCTTATTGCCAGTGTGCCCCTTATGGCTGCCCAAGCTAGTGCCAGCCTACAATGGTCGCCAGATCGTAAAACCCTCTATAGCGCGAATTTTTGGCAAGGTTCTGTCACCCGCATTGAACGCGGTGAGACGGGAGCTGCGCAAGCCCGTCGCGAACTTGCGGTGGGTAAAGATATTCGACGGTTGGCGCTCAATCCCTCAGCAAAAACGCTGCTGGCGACTGATTACCTTGTTGGGTCTGTTGTTATTGTCGATCTTGCAAATTGGGCGGTGCAGAAAACCTTGCCGGTGGGTAAGCGCCCATTTGGCGTGGTTTATCAAGCCCAGCATGATCGTTTTTGGGTGACGCTTACTGAGGATGCTCAGCTCATTGCGATTGAGCAGGGAAAAATAGTGACACGTATTGATACGGCGGAAACCCCGCGAGGTTTGGCGCTGACCGAGGATGGTCGTTTACTGGTGACCCATTCGATGACTGGAGAGTTGTCAATTTACGATGTTCGATCTAAGCAGGCATTACTGTTGAGAACCATCAAGCTGGCAGAAAGTGATACCGACGATGAGTTTGAGTCGCAAGGACGGCCGCGATTGTTGGACGATATTGCGATCAGCCCCGATGGGGAGGAAGCTTGGCTGCCGCACGTGCTGTGGAATTTTGACCACGAGTTCCAGTTTCAATCTACCGTCTTTCCGGTGGTATCTCTTATTGATCTGAGCCCTGGTGATGAGCATGAGCTAGTTGAACAGCGTAAACAGCTGTTTAAAACTATCAATATTATTGACACCGCCAGCCGCACCCGTATTGTCTCTAATCCGCATGACGCGGAGTTCTCAGCTTCCGGCGCGAAGGTCTATATCACTTTGGCAGGTTCTGATGATTTAATGGTGTTTGACCGTTCTCGATCAGGTAAGTCTAAGAGCAAACGGCATCGGCGTAAAAAGCAGCAGGGTGGGGCGAAAGCATCACAAATCTATCGGCATACACCTGGACAAAATCCTCGTGGCTTGTTGCTTGATGGCGATAAGCTCTGGGTGCAAAATGCGATTGACCAGACAATCTCGCTGTTTGACAGAGGCGGTGATAAAGCCTTTGCTAGGGTTAAGTTGGCTCAGGCCGAATGGGCGAATACCTCCCAAGTCGCCGCTGGCACGCTACAGCGCGGTCGTACACTCTTTCACTCAGCGCGTACCGATGCTAACACTGAATACCCGATGGCGGGTGACTTCTGGATGAGCTGTCAAAGCTGCCATTTGGACGGTTTTAATTTCCATAATAAATACTTGGTGGAAGAGCATAACCAGGACAAAAAACAGGATGCGCGATCCGGCCATCCCGGTTTAAAACATATGGTGAGTGGTAACCCCATCGCCGACTTTATTAATATTATTCAGAAGACCCAGGGCGGGTTGGGTGAAGATGACCGCGATGGTGCTGTCAGAGTTGATTCTGCCAGCCCACCAGAACCCGTGCGTAAGGCAATGACCGACCTTTATGCGTTTGTCACGCAGCCGCATAATCTTCCCTATATGGCCACTTGGTTGCGGTTAGAGGGGCAACAACTGACGCACCCTAAGGAGTGGCGCAATTCAGCAACCTGCGCTGAGTGTCATCAAGAGATGTTCGAACAGTGGGCAGATTCCAATCATCGCCTGATGGGAGAATCAAACCCTTACTTTAAAGCAGTGTTAGCGGTGGCAGGCGAAGTTGAAGGAGAAACATTTAAAACCTGGTGTATTGGTTGTCATGCGCCGCAAAACCTCCTGAGCGGTAAACTTAATTTGGATGCCAAGGGGCACATGTTTGAGCAGCAGGGCGCTTCCTTATACCAAGCATTGGCAGATAAGCAGCCCGATATCGACGAGGGCACTGGCTGTCTGTTTTGTCACCGTATTACCGATATCGAAGATGCCGGGGGTAATGCATCCTATACCGTAAACCTAAAGGATAGAGAGCGTTATGTTGGCGAAGAAAATACCAATTCCGATATGCTGCAATGGCTTTCCAGCCGCCTGATCAATGCCAAGCCGGAAGTCCATAAACGCTCCTATTCTCAGCCCTTTTATACTGACCCGCAGCTCTGCAAAACTTGTCACAATGAGTTTGCCCCTGGCAGCGGTGCGCTGATTGTCGATACTTATAATGAGTGGGAACAATCATCTTTTAATAACCCTGATGATCCCGCAAAAAACCGAACCTGCATTGATTGCCATATGCATGGTGATATCGCCCGCATCGGGGAAGCTATTCCAGGACGCTCTACGTTGCGCGGTCCCGTCAAAAAAAATGTCGTGACGCACCAGTTTACCGGCGCCAATCATCATTTGGTGGGGTTGCGCAATAAAGAGTTGGAACGCATGAGCCTGGAACTATTGCGTTCAGCGGGTCAGATAGAGCAACGTCTTTCTGCGCCCAATCAACTTAAGGTGCGAGTCACTAATAAAGGTGCTGGGCACGCGTTGCCGACCGGGGTGGCGGATTTCCGTCAATTCTGGTTACAAGTGAAAGTCACTGATGTGATAGGTCGCGAGATATTATCTTCCGGAGTACTGGATAAAGCAGGCAATCTGGAGCCGAAGGCACGGGTGTTTATGAAGGTGTTTGGTGACGAACAAGGTAAGCCGGTTGGCTTGCTGTTTTGGCGCTATGCCAAGTTACTCAGCGATACACGCATACCGGCCGATGGATATCGAGATGAAATTTTTCAACTACCGGATGATACCCAATACCCAATCACTGTCAGCACTAAATTTATGTACCGAATTTACCCGCAATGGGTAACGGACATCGTCCGCAAACAAGCGCCGGATTTACCCAATCCGCCCGCTGTGATATTGCAAGAAATCACCGACATTTTTAACAACTAATACAGTGAGTACGCTCATAATATTTTTCAACAGCCCATTAGTTGTTACACTCTCTGCGGAATAGTTCAGCCACAGCATTGCTGAGTTGTAAAATTTCTGGCTTGTAATGAAACCGCTTCATAGAGAACCCCGCATGACTGATGAAATGACCAAAGGTCAATCAAATCGCCCAGGCGAATACCAAGCGCCTTGGGAAAAAAGTTTCAATAAAATTCTCACGCCTTTTGAAGAATTTATTCATCGGCAAACCACCAGCGGAATGCTGTTGATGGTAACTGCTCTCATTGCGCTGGTGCTGGCAAATGGGCCCTTGGCTGAAGCATACCAGCACTTAACTCACACCCCTATCAACCTGGGTGTGGGCGCTTGGCAAATTAAAATGAGTCTCCATCATTGGATTAATGACGCCCTTATGGCGATATTCTTCTTTGTAGTGGGTTTAGAGTTAAAACGTGAAATTTTAGTTGGCGAGTTAGCCAAGCTAAAAAATGCAGTACTACCCATTGGCGCGGCGATTGGTGGGATGCTGGTTCCAGCCGCCATCTATTTGGCTATTAATCCGCATGATGATGCGGCACGTGGCTGGGGTATTCCGATGGCGACGGATATCGCTTTCGCCATCGGAGCCCTCGCGTTGCTGGCCAGTCGCGTCCCCAAAGCACTGATTACTTTTTTAGTGGCGCTGGCTATTGTCGATGACTTGGGAGCGGTAATGGTGATTGCTTTCTTTTATACGGACACTATAGCCCTTGAACCTCTTGCCTATGCCGCTGGTTTGGTTGGCCTGTTGTTAATTTTTAATCTCCTGGGAGTTCGTAAAACACTACCCTATTTCGGCGTTGCAGTTTTTCTTTGGTACGCTTTATTGCTGTCCGGGGTGCATGCCACATTAGCGGGTATTTTAGGTGCATTAACGGTACCAGCTGTTCCTAAATTTAATCCCGAGCGCTTTAGCCAGCATATGAAAGACCTGATGCAAAAATTCGACGCAAGCCATGAGCCGGGTAAAAGCATTATGACTAACGATAAGCTGCGTGCGGTAGTTCAGACCTTAGAAAATGGCGTACATAGCGTTGAAGCACCGTTGCAAAAACTTGAACACACTTGGCATATGCCGGTGGCCTATCTGATTATCCCTGTCTTTGCCTTAGTCAACGCCGCTATTCCGATTGACTTTTCAGCCTTGAGTGAAACATTTAAGCATCCGGTGATGCTCGGTGTGTCGTTAGGTTTGCTGGTTGGCAAATTTGTTGGCATCACCGGTGCTAGCTGGTTGTTGCTAAAATTAAATTTGGCAGTATTGCCCAAGGATACCCGTTTCAGTCAAATTGCGGGAGTATCCCTACTGGCAGGGATAGGGTTCACGATGTCCATATTTGTTGCGCAACTGGCATTTGAGGCACAGCCTGATCTATTACTGATGGCGAAAACCGGCATTTTAGGTGCATCCCTAATTGCCGGTTTGAGCGGTTACTTTTGGCTTTATCTGGTGAGCAACAAAAGTTAGTAGTTCTCGCTGATTATATTTTTCGTCGCGTTGTTCGAACCAATAACGCTAAACCAGAAAGCATCAGAACCAAAGTCATGGGTGCTGGAACGGTTGATGGTGGATCCTGTTCAGCATCTAAGGCGCTGACCGAAACACTTTGAATACCGACACCAACACTGCCACGCCAGCCACCTAATAAATGACTTCTGATATTGAAGCCCCAATTGGTGTTGACTGGGTCGTCAAAATGACTGAGGTTAAAGCTGGCGGGCAATGCCAGCGAGTTAAATAGGGCACCACTGAGCGCAGTTAGGTTAATAAGGATCGCGTCTATTTCGATATCACCGTAGACGTCATCTGTGGCGTGCGCCACTTCGGTCTGCAGGGTGGTTAAGTTCATCGCGTTGGCAGAGGCGTAGGCAAACCTGTTCTGAGTCGACTCCCATAGCCTGAAGGTTAATCTATCTTTGGCCGCGTTGCGCACGATAAACTGACCGAAATTGCCGCTGTCGGAACCGGAATAAGCGATATGTGTTGAATTAAAGGAGATCGACTTGATGGCATTATCGTAGAATGCGCTGGTGCCGTTTTGAACGTAGGCCTGTGGGGTTTGGTCGTCATAAACGAACGACATACTAATGGCGTCCCCCAGTGGGAAATAATGGCAGACATTAAACCCTTGGGTTGGGCAAATGTTGTTATTAGTTTGATTGGCTTGGACGTTACCGGAAATGGTGACCTCCATTAAGGCCGCATGGGTGTGCATTGAAATGGCTAAAACACAAAGACTGCAATAAAGAGCAAATTTTTTCATGGATACTATCCGTTGTTCGGTTGTTGAGGTGCATAGGGTTTGGTTCTGTAAAGGCAATTTTTGGGCCAATAAAAATAACCTTTTTAATCAAACGCTTATATTGTATTTTAGGCTTAAAATACCTTTATTTGTAAAAAATGCAGACATGCCTGTCGGGTGGTTTTGGAATCGTTTGGCTCGCTAAGTCAATAATTGGGAGGATAGTGTGATAGATAGTTTTTGCATAATTCATTAACAGTGAAAAGAGTGAGACCTAGCTGACCGTTTTGGCGGTGATTTCCGCAAGGGTACGGCGTGTGGTTTTGGCGCTAGAGCTATCCAATGTGTTGATACGTTGCTCTAAACTTTTTAAATCTGCCGGTATGTCGATATCTAAATCACCGTCTTCCATTGTCAGGGTATGGAAGGGAATGCCTGCTGCCATTGCCAGCTGTTTGAACTGAGGGAAGCTGTTTTTACCATAGACAAATTTAACCGGGAAGGGAAGCGGTGCGTACACTAGATTACTCCCAGTCCCTTCTTTGCAGGGCACTACTGCCAGCATATTTTTATGGTGTGAAGCTTTTTTCTGTGCTTGCTCAATCAGTTCATCGACTCTTTTGCTGTTTAGCAGTGGTAAATCTGCGTGCAGTATTAAGCAGCTGCTGGCGCCCCGTTGCTCTGCATAATGACAGGCATAGGCTAAGTCACCATTAAGTCCTTCCTGATTGCTGGGTTTTAACCATTCGGCGTTGGTTTTCATGCATAGTTTAGCGGCAACTGCATCACCTGAAACCAACACAACATGATCAATATTTTGACAGCTCTGCAATATCGTGAGCACGTCCTCTGCCATCGCTAGAGTAAGCTGAATACGCTGCTTGTTGGTGAGTACATTTGCCAGACGTTGCTTGCTGGAGGTGACAATTTTAAGTGGCACTATGGCCCATAATGTCATGTCGTTAGCCTATTCGTTGTGCTAACAGTAAGCATTCATTGGCTAGTTCGATACGATCTTGCAAAGAAATCATCAGGGTATTGCAAACTTGAACGGCGATAGAAGCGGGCAGCCTATGTTGTTGTTCTGCATCCTGACGGTCTAGCACGAACCCGGAGAGAAAGTCGGCATAATGAGAAACCACTGTGTTGGGTGTTATTTCAAGTGCCAGCTCTTGCATGATTTTGGCGGTTGGGCCTTTGACGGCTTTGCCACCGATAACAGGTGAAACAGCGATCACTGGTGCGTCTATTTCGGTTAGCAGTTTTCTGATTCCGCAAACAGCGAGAACGGGGTCGATACTCAGGAACGGGTTTGATGGGCAAATAATGACACAGCCTAAATGACTATCTTCTAAAGCGGCTTTGAATTTGGGGCTGGGTTGAGCAGCTTCCGCTCCAACAAAACGAATTTCGTTTATCTTGGGCTGGCATTGCTGTTCTACAAAATAGTGTTGGAAGTCTAGCCAGCCGCTATCAGTCTTAACTTCAGTACCTACCGGGTTGTCACTCATCGGAAACACCGAATGCGCAATGCCAAGATTCTGACATAGATTCGCAGTGACCTGACTGATGCTCAATCCCTGGTTCAGCTGGGATCGGCGAAACAAGTGTGTTGCTATATCCCGGTCACCCAATTTAAACCAGGTTTCTCCGCCGAGTTCTGCGAGTGCTTCCATGCAATGCCATGATTCGTTGGCGCGACCCCAGCCTGTTTCGCGATTATTTACTTCCGCCAGAGTATAGGTCACAGTATCCAAGTCAGGGCAGATTCGTAGGCCAAGATGGTCAAAGTCATCCGCAGTGTTGACGGCAATTGAAAGCTGCTCGGGCGGGAGTATTTTGGTCAAGCCCAATGCGAGTTTCGCACCGCCAACGCCGCCACATAAAGCGAGTACTTTTTTTTCTTTGGGCCAATTCATGGATGTAATAAATTCCTATTGATTCACGGGTTGTCTGAGGTGATCAGGTAAACAGATCTTCTTCAAGAGGACGAATCAGGTCGCTGGTTTGACCAGTGCCCGAAATTTTTAGGCCTCGAATCAGTACGATTGGTGTGCCTTCGGCGGCTTCGCCCATTACCAATGAGGCTGCTGCGGCAATTTCATCACCTTTGGCGGGCATGGTTACCTGGAGCTCTTTGCCAAACAAATCGAACTCTCCGCGCTGATCTTGTATGGCAGCAATGCCAGCACAGCCGATGCAAACACCGGTTGTTCCCATCCGCCAAGGTCGGCCAAAGCTGTCACAAATCAACACGCCGATATCGGCGCCTAGCTGTGTGGCGACCTCTGCTTTGAGTTGTTGGGCGCTGGCATCCGGGTCTTTTGGCAGCAGTAAAAACAGGTTACTGTCGTTGCCAATGTTGGATTGATCCAGTCCGGCGTTAGCCATGACGTGCCCCAGTTTGTGACGGACGATCAAAACGCCCGGTTTGGCTCGAATAACCTGGCTTGACTCATTGAGCACCAGTTGCACCATGCGTGGGTCTTTTGCGCATTGCAGCGCCAAGGATTCGGCCTCTTGCGATGCCTCGGTTTCGGATAGTCTGGCAAAGCGATTTTCAGATTTAGAAACAATTTTTTGTGCCAATACCAGGATGTCGCCAGTTTGTAAGGATAAGTTGTTTCGTTTTAAAGTTTCGCTAATTAATGGCAACAAGGGTTCACCTGCCTGTACCAGCGGGAAACCTTCAAGCGCAATAATCTGTATCGCAGCTGCCATTAATAGAACTCCTTGATAAACGTGTCGCTTGGTGGGTCGAATATCCAAGCTATGGGTGTGTCATTAATCGGTGTGAAAAACGGCCGCAATATATCATTAATTGGCCCGTAACCCAATTACTCTAAAATGCTTAGAGGGGGCCGTTAGGATGTTATTAACCTTGCATAAGTCTTTGATGAACCCGGTTGAGCATGCTTTGGTTGGCTCTTACGCGCTCGATAATTTCGTTGATAGATAAGAATTCCATCGGTTGATGCTGGTGTTCTTTGGCGATCAGGGCAAGGTATTTGGCGTGATTAAAAAAAATGCGATAAGCCTGCCTAATGCTGTATTTCGGGTCAAACATATGGGTGGGTAAGGAAGCGATGCCATTGACTTCAATCACCTTAAAAACACCCTGTTTGAACTCATTTTCGTTAGCAGTTTTGACATCCAGTCGGCCAAAGTTATAGCCAGGCTGGCTCTCAAATATGCTAAAAATGGTTTGCTCCATAGCGGGTGTAATGAGGTGAGTATCATCAGTAAACATACAGCCCATAGTATGTGAGCCGATAAAGGAAAGCAGCAATTGTTCGCCCTCATCAGGCACCCGCTGAGTGTCGAAATATTGAAGGAAAGTGCCCCAGTGATAAGTATAACGAGGATGCTGTGTGGCAAGAGTGATAATATTATCTTTACCATTACCAATGATGCTGGGGAAATGCTTTTTATTGATGCCGGTGATTTTCGGTTTGCCTTTATGGCGCATGTAAAAAACGCCATATTCTTCCTTCAGCGGCGTAAATTTTTGTACGATGTAATCGCCGAGTAACAAGGGGATTTTTTTCTTCAATTCTTGATCGGTAGAAATTTTACAGACGCCCTTACCGACGCAGCCGACGTCGGATTTAAGAATGATTGGATACTGGTGTTGGCGGATAAAAGTATCTAACAGTTGTGCCTTCTCGGTATCACTCAAATTTGCTTGCAGGCGTATGGTGGGGAGAAAATAAGTCTGGTCAAATGCGAACTGGGTATTCAGCTTCGAACCGATGCCTATTTCGCCGTGATCTAAACAATAATTGGCTTTTGCCAGCGAGCGGATACCGATACCATTACGCAGGCATTGAGCGGCCAGGTAGGCGTAGTAAGGCGCTTCAAAAACCCGAGGGTGCCAAAATTCATATTTCTTGATCAAAACGTTGCTAGCTCTCTATTGTTTATCCTGGTGGGAAAGAGATAATGACCCTAGGAAGTTTGTGACTATTGTTTTGATAGTTAGGTTCGATCTACTTTATAGCACAGGTGAGTTCAGAATATGCAGTCAGTTGGTTTGATTTTACTTACCTTAGGCGCCATTTTATTTATGGGCTTCGCCACTGATGAGCTCGGACGTAGAACGCGCTTGCCGCGAGTTACTTTACTGCTTTTTTTTGGCGTTCTAATTGGTCCATCGGTGTTTAACCTGTTACCCGAAATTAGCTTTCAATGGTTGCCGTTGGTGACAGATATGGCATTACTCATGGTTGGGTTTTTGTTAGGAGAACGCCTGTCCTTTTCTAAACTGTCCGAAAATGGTCGTTATGTATTCTTCATTTCCGTGTCAGAAGCACTGATGACCTGTGTGTTGGTCACGTTGGGGCTGTGGTTACTTGGTTTACCGATGGGGATTGCCATTCTGCTGGGCGCCATAGCAGCGGCATCAGCTCCGGCCGCGACGTTAGATGTGATTGAGGAATTAAAAATCAGCAATAAATTTGTAGATACCCTCGAAGGTATCGTCGCGGTGGACGATGCCTGGGGGCTTATTCTATTCGGTTTCGCGTTAGCGCTGGTTGAGTTGGCTGTGGGTGAGTCTCTCCATAATGGCTTGTTTTTCAGCGGTCTCAAGGAAGTTGGTGGCAGTATTTTACTAGGGTTTTGTGTCGGTGCTCCGATGGCCTTTTTAACGGGTCGAATTCGACCGGGATCACCAACGCAAGTGGAGGCCTTAGCTCTGGTTTTTATTTGTGGCGGCTTGGCGGAAATGTTCGGAGTCTCTTTTCTTCTGGCAGCGCTCACTATGGGTGCCACAGTGGCCAACCTGGCGAAACATCATGAGCAACCTTTTCATGCCATCGAAAATATTGAACGGCCCTTTTTAATTCTATTCTTTGTTCTGGCGGGTGCAGCTTTACATTTAGGCAGTTTATGGGAAATAGGGTTGATTGGGCTGGCGTATATGCTTTGTCGTATTGTGGGTAAACTGCTGGGCTGTTATCTGAGCGCGAGAGCCATCCAGGCTCCGATGTCGATACAGCGGTGGATGGGGTTAGCATTAACCCCACAAGCGGGTGTTGCCATGGGTATGGCATTGATTACTGTGGACAGGTTTCCTGCGCATAGCACATTGATACTGCCCGTTGTGGTTGGTACGACGGTTATTTTTGAGCTATTAGGTCCTGTGGCGACGCGCTGTGCGATATTGAACGCGCAGGAAAAAGAATGACTAGGTATAAAGTCTTTTGAAATGACTGTGCTTGCCATGTTGCTCCGGTGAATGATATTTCAGCTATGTACCATCACACCTTTTATGTTTTTAAACAAAACCGGGGAAGAGCCGCAGCTCTTCCCCGGTTTTGAGAGATATAGACAGTATTACTTAAAAGTTGAAAGCAACTTTCAAGTAATACGAAGCGCCATTAAATCCGTAAGGCACTGCACGTAAAGGGTAGCGCATGGCGTTATTTGAAATAATATCCAATACTTCATTAGAGTCCAGCTCGTCAGGCGTTTCGTCGAAAATATTGTTACCGCCGACTGATACGGTTAGGTTATCAGTAAAGGCATAAGAAACGTTAAGGTCCACTAAAACGGCTGATTCTACAACGCTCGTCGCGTCTGTTCCCGGAATGAAAATATGGTTCGCCGCAAAATAATCCACTTCTGTTTCACCGAAATAATTTAACCTTAGCAATGCATTTAATGCATTTTTGGACCAATCAAAAGTTAAGGTTCCCCTTTGACGAGGTTGGCCACCTTCCATAAACGCCGCTGAAACGGAGCTAAAAGCGACACCCTCTGCGATTCCGGTGGGTGCATGAATGTCATCAATGTCGGTGTCATTGAAATTTGCCGCCAATGTAACGCTGAGATCCCCTTCCACAAATTCCGTGTCATAGGTAACGATGATATCTACACCATCGGTAGTGGTATCAACCGCATTGGAAAAGAAATTGCCCTGAGCCACACCCGTTGCGGTCAATGCTGCCGCCGCTGCTGGATTAAAGGCCAAATCTGCTGCAGTCAAAAATCCACCGAGGGTGATACGATCTTGGATTTCAATGCTATAGCCATCTACGGTTAGCGTAACGCTGTCGGTTGGTTTCCATACAAAACCGAGACTAATACTTTCAGAAGTTTCCAGTTCAAGGTTGCTAACGCCAAGAGCACTCGGCAATGCTGAGCCGGCTGCTGCTGTGAAGGACTGGGCTAGGCTTCCTGAGCTATCGATAGTAGTCGTGAAAGCCGTATAGGCACTTTGTTGTAACGAAGGGGCGCGAAAGCCGGTGGCAATTGCGCCTCGAATGGCAAAACTATCTGTGAAGTCGTAACGTGATGATAGTTTGCCAGTCGTTTCGTTGCCTGCTTCATCGTAGTCTTCATACCTAACTGCAGCACCGATTAACCAAGCCTCAGAAAGGTTTTTTTCCAGATCGACATAGAGGGCATTACTTGATCGATCTTCATCCGTAGCCGCCTCTGGGCGTAAACCCGGGTAGGCCTGAAAACCGCAATCGGTGGTGGTCATTCCATCAATGACAGAGGGAAATACACCGCTATCGGTTGCGCCACAGGAGTAAGATGCGAGCTCACCTGGATTAATTTGGTACGAATCATCACGGTATTCCGCACCGAATGCGACATAGAGTGGTTCACTAGTGCCTATATCAATCGAGCCTGAAAAATCCAGATTAAAAGTAGTTTGGTCGAATTCAAAGCCACCGGAATAGCCGGATTTTGGCCCTGAATTTGCTGCAATATCCATGTCCGTGGCGCCAGGATTGTTGAACAGGTATTCCGCTGCGATAGAAGAGTTGATTGTATTTCTGGAGTCAAAATCGTAGGTGTTTTCACCGTAAGCAACAGACGCATCCATTTTCCAGTCATCGTTCAGTTCATAGCGCAATCCGAGAGCGAAGGAAATATCTTCGGCTTCGTTATCGATATGCGGTAAAAAACCATTAGGATATACTTGCGGTACATTTCGCTCGACACGATTGAAATCACGATAAAAACCCGATCCTAAGGCGGTACGATTTGAGTACCCGCCGAACGAGTAGAGTTCGGCCTTGCTACCTATCGGGATCATGGCATTGTAAAAAATAGTTTCGAATTCTGTTTCTGCGTCCCCCTGATGCCATCGCACGGAACTGGAAATAGGGTCCGGTCCGCCGATATCTTTTTGTGCTCTATTGGTTTCATCCGCATCACGGTACTCGAGGGATAAGTTTAAAAAGCCACCGTCGTTACCCAGATCGAATCCGGTATTTAAACCAACAGTGAGTGCTTCGCCATCGCCTTCGGTTGTTTCGCCCCACTGCACAAAACCGGTTGTTTCACCGGTTGTTTGTTTGAGCTTCAAGTTAATAACGCCCGCTATTGCATCAGAACCGTATTGAGCGGCTGCGCCATCCCTTAGAACCTCGACAGTTTGTAGTGCTGTTAGAGGAATGGCATTCATGTCTGTACCAGCTGCACCTTCGCCAACGGTGCCTGCCAGTGAAAAAATGGATTGTGTATGTCGTCGTTTTCCATTGACCAGAACCAATGTTTGATCAGGCTGCAAGCCTCTCAATGTGGCTGGTCTAAAGATATCAGAGCCATCAGATACTTGAGTTCTGCTAAAGTTGAATGAAGGTGCTGTGGTTTGTAATGCTTGCCCGAGTTCGGTAAAGCCGTTTTTTTTCAGTGCATCAACTTGAATGATATCGATAGGAACAGTTGCTTCTGTGGCTGTTCGCCCTGCGACACGAGTACCAATTGTTACCACCTCCTCAATAACGGATGGCTCGGTTGCCGCAAGCGCAGAGTTGGATAGCAGCCCATTTGCCAGAGAGCCGGAGATCAAGGCAATGGAATAGCAAAGAAAATTGGGTTTTCTGATAATCTTATTCATCAGTATTGTCCTCACTTGAAAACGGATGATTATATTTTTTATGTTTACAGCGTTACCTAGAGGTAACCAAAATTACACGTTTAAAATGATACTCTTAAATAAGGGGTTAATATTCTTAATATGAGGTGTGGATGGATTAATGAAAGAATAAATTTTTAGTATTGATGGTTTATGAGGAAAAGTTATGCTGAATTTGCTTAACGCATTGATTTGATGCATGTCAATGTTTCTCCTTGTTGTGATGAAAGTTCTTAATCCGTTTGCCACTTGTATGTGCTTGAACACTAGTATAACCAGCCACATAGCTATTCTAAAGCAAAGCTCGTAAATTTAATCGAGCTGATGTATGTGATTGTTAAAGTTGGTCTAATTATGCAGTTCTGGGCATGCTTTATTGAATACCTCTAAAGGCAGCGCCGTTTCTCGTTTGATGGTGCGTAATGCCAAGTTGGAGCGTACCTGTACCACCCCCGGCAGTTTAAAAACGAAATCCTTGAGAAAGCGGTCATAGGAGGATACATCGGGAACGGCGACTTTAAGTAGGTAATCGGCATCGCCCATACTAGCGTAGCACTCCAACACTTCAGGAGACATTTTCACGGCTGCCTCAAATTCGTTGAGGCGGGTTTCATTGCGTTGATCAATGGTTACATGGGCAAAGGCGGTCTCACGAATACCGACTAACTGGGGGTCGAGAATGGCAACACAGCGTTTGATCACGCCACTTTGGTTGAGGTCGTTTAATCTGCGCCAGCAGGGTGTCGAGGATAAACCGATACGTTCGGAAAGTTCTTGGTTGGTGAGTCTACCGTTCTCTTGGAGTGCCTGCATTATGCGCCATTCGTATTTATCAAATTTCATGGGGCTGCCTCCAGCAGTTAGGATTGTGCATCCTGAAAGGTTATGATTATTCTTTTAAAGTTGTATTTTTGAGAATAATTTTAGTGGAAAAAGGGGGAGGATGGAAATATCAGAGAGCTTTTCCTCATTTGAGCCTGCTAAACTGATCCGTTTCCATCTCGGTAGTTGTTGTTTTTCCCTTAACAGCTAAATGAGCAGTTGATTTGGCTAGTCGTCGGGCGCTATGATTTTGCTGGGGTTGGTCAACTACCGTCTTTATTAGGAGAATTATAACAATGGCGGCACGGGGAGAATTTAGCTCGAAGTTTGGTTTTATTTTAGCGGCTTCAGGGTCGGCGGTTGGTTTGGGTAATATCTGGGGATTCCCCACACAAGCAGCGAGTAATGGGGGCGCAGCTTTTCTACTGGTCTATCTGGTGTTGGCTTTTTGTCTGGCTTACCCCGCGCTTATGGCAGAGCTAATTATTGGGCGTCATGCCAAGTCCAACGCGGTCAACGCGTTACGTTTGATTTCTACCAATCGATTTTCATACCACATGGGAACGCTTACTGGCTTCGTTGGCATTATTACTGCCAGCCTTATTTTGAGTTTTTATGCGTTGGTAGCAGGTTGGATGGTCTGCTATTTCCTTGCGCCTATCGCTGCGCTGGCCGGAATGCAGGACGTTGCCGATTGGCTGACGGAGTTCGGACTTTATCGCAACGTCACCTTCATCTTAATCTTCATGGTTTTAACGGTGGCCATTATTAGTGGCGGTGTCAAAGATGGTATTGAAAAATGGTCTACCCGTTTAATGCCCGCAATGCTTGCCTTACTGTTTCTTTTGATCGCCTATGTGTTGACATTAGATGGTGCAATGGAGGGGGTAAAGGCTTATCTGCTGCCGGACTTCAGTAGAGCAGTAGATGTGAACTTAATCGTTGGTGCGATGGGGCAGGCTTTTTTCTCGCTTTCCTTGGGCGTCGGCACCATGTTGATTTATGGTTCTTATATTAGTCAAAAAGAAAACCTTTCCTATCTTGGGCGCATGGTGACCTTTGTCGATATTGGCATCGCCGTGATGGCGGGTATGCTCATTTTGCCAGCTATGTACGTCGCCCAGCATAATGGCGTCGCGATTTTTGATGCGGCGGGGCAGCTTATTTCTGAAGATACGTTAATTTTTACGGTGCTGCCGGCGTTGTTTGATACCATGGGCATCACAGGTATTTTTATATCAGCCGCGTTTTTTATCTTGATGAGTATTGCTGCGTTAACCTCTTCAATTTCGATGTTAGAAGTACCGGTCGCCTACGCGGTTGAAAATCATCAGATCGATCGTAAACGCGCAGCGCAGTTTATTGGTCTTCTCATTGCTTTAATCAGTGTCGCTATTGCCTTTAATTTTGAAATACTTTTCGGATTAACCATCCGTGTCACCACTCAAATGTCTCAACCGCTGTTAGGGTTGATGCTTTGTATCTTTGCGGGTTGGATTTGGCATAGGAACAATATGCTGCAGGAAATCAAAGCGGGCTATCCAGATGTGGAGCAAAGTCTATTCTGGAAGATTTGGCCCTCCTATGTTCGCTATGTCTGCCCGGTGGCGATCTTGACCGTCTTCGGCCAGGTAGTTTTCGCTTAGGCTCTCCAGCTTCACCTATTTCCTGCTTAGTTAGGGTGTTTACCCCAACTGTGGGGTTTGCTGTCCTTGTGTTTTTATGCTTATCCGTTAAGCTATCCATCCTTATATGTAATCTCGAAACCTTTAGCAGGTAAGCTATGAATTTGTTCGATTTTGAAGCCGGGCGTGAGGGCTATTACGGCCAGTACGGTGGTGCTTTTGTCCCCGAAATTATTACCTCAACCATTAAAGAGCTGCGCGATTGTTTTCAGCAGTGTAAACAGGATCCCAGTTTTTGGGTGGAATTCGAGCAACTGATGCACGAATATTCGGGCCGCCCCACGCCTGTCACTTATCTGGCCAATCTGTCAAAAAAATTGGGTGGTGCGCAAATCTATGTAAAGCGAGAGGATTTGAACCATACCGGGTCGCATAAAATTAATAATGTCATGGGCCAGGGCTTGCTGGCAAAACGCTTGGGTAAGCCGCGAGTTATTGCAGAGACCGGCGCGGGTCAACACGGTTTTGCTACGGCGACCATGGCGGCTAAATTTGGTTTTGAATGCAAGATTTATATGGGTGAAGTGGATGTTCTACGTCAACGCCCGAACGTGTTCTGGATGGAAAATCTGGGGGCTGAAGTGGTCGCGGTTAAGGATGGACAACGCACGCTAAAGGATGCCATTAACGAATGTATGCGTGATTGGGTCGCCAACATGGATACCACCCATTATGTGTTGGGTACTGCCTGTGGCCCTCACCCCTTCCCCGAAATTGTCAGTTATTTTCAGTCGATAATTGGTAAGGAGGCGAACCGGCAAATTCAGGAACAAGCGGGTCGCTTGCCGGATCGGGTGTATGCCTGTGTTGGTGGTGGCTCCAATGCCATGGGGATTTTTCAGGGCTTTTTGGATGATGATGCCATCGAGCTGATTGGCTGTGAGGCTGGAGGGACTGGCACTGGGATCGGGCATCACGCTGCGCGGATCGCTTATCCCGACGCCTCTATCGGTGTGGCTCAGGGGTATAAAACCCTTTTTTTGCAGGATTCCGACGGTAATATGCTCGAAACAGAATCAGTGGCGGCGGGCTTGGATTATATCGGTGTGAGCCCTATTTTAGCGGCTCTGGCAGAGCAGGGTAGGGTTCGATTTACCGCCGCCAGCAATGCGGAGGTGACAGAAGCATTGCGGATGATCATGGCGACGGAAGGCTTAATTCCGGCCTTGGAAAGCACTCATGCATTTGCCAGAGCTATTGCAGAAGCGCCAGATATGGCGAAAGATCAAATCATTCTGATTAATCAATCTGGGCGTGGCGATAAGGATATTTTCACCGTGGCGGATGCCTTGGATGATGATCACTGGAAGACCTTTATTAAAGCTAAGGCGGTCGAATATGGATCTTAAGGCGTTTATTGCGCAACGCAAACAAAGCAAATCACCGCTGGTGATGACCCACGTTGTCTGCGGCTATCCATCCTTTGAGGCGAACCTTAAAGAGTTGGAAATTATGAACGACTTTGGTGTCGACTTTGTTGAGCTGCAATTTCCCTTTAGTGAGCCATCAGCAGATGGTCCGCTATTCGTTAAGGCAAACCAACAGTCTATTGAACAAGGCACGAGAGTGGCTGATTGTTTCGATTTTATGCGGCAAGTCACCGCACGGTTTGATTTTAAAGTACTGATGATGGGCTACTACAACACCGTTTTCAAAATGGGCCATGAACAATTTGTTCAGCAACTTAAAGCCTCTGGCGGTTGTGGTTACATATTGCCGGATTTGCCCATTGAAGAAGCCGCTGAACTACATGCTCTATCCAAAGCGGAGGGCATCACGCCCATTATGCTGATGACGCCCACCAATAGTGATGAAAGGCTCTCACAACTAGCGGCGGTGGCAGGAGGGTTTGTCTATGTTGTGGCACGTAAAGGCGTCACCGGCAGCAAAACGCAAATGTCTCATGCCGTGTCGGAATTTTTAGACCGATGTCGCCAATTTACAGACTTACCCTTGGGTGTGGGATTTGGTGTCAGCGCCAAGGAAGATATTGATTTTATTGGTGCCCATGGCGATATAGCTATTATTGGCACCGCCGCGCTGAAAGCCTGGGAAGAGGGGGGTGAAACGGCGCTACGAGATTTTTTTGAACAACTGGGAATTCGCAAGTAATCGGTTTAACTCCTCCAGGCTTTGATACAAGTCAATAATTTTACCCAAACAATACTTTTCGGTTGACATCCGCGAATGATAATAATTATCATTCGCGATAAATACTGAAGTGCGTTTCTAAATATTATGTTTGACTCGCTTATTCCTGCCTTTAATATCAATAGCGTGAAGAAGAAACGGTGAAACGCATAAGTATTTTATTTTTGGGTACTTTTTGAATCATCGGGGAACCACTATGAAATCTTTACTTTCGGCTAAAGGAGCTGCCTTCGGCTTGTGTGCTGTTTTGTGTTCAAGTCTTCTTAGCCAGCAGGCCTGGGCCGACGACGCAAAATTGATGACTGAACTCGCTGACCTAAAGGCGCGAATTGAGTTTTTGGAAAAACAACTGAGCGCACAGCCAGCAGCACAACCATATTCTGCAAGCACGGCAGAAAAATGGACTGATCGCATCGGCTTTAGTGGCTTAGTTGAAGTCGAGGCGGCATCAGTGGATGGCGCTGATGAAAACAGCAGCGATATTACCCTGGCAAAAGTTGAAATCGGTTTAGATGCGCAGGTAAATGAATGGGTTAGCGCTTCCTTGCTGTTACTGTTTGAAGAGGATAAAACCGACCCAATTGCGTTCGATGAAGCCTTCATTCGAATTGGCAACGCCGAGCAATCACCATTTTTCCTAACTGCCGGGCTGATCCATTTACCCTTTGGTCGTTTTGAAAGCCATATGGTGTCGGATCCTATTACCCTGGACATGGGAGAATTTATCGAAACGGCGCTGCAACTAGGTTTTGAGGCAGGTGGCTGGCGCAGCTCGTTAGTGCTTTTCAATGGCGACACCAAAGAGCGGGGTGATGATAAGGTCGATCAATTTGGTTTGGATATTGGTTACTACTGGCAGGCGGATGATGCTGAAGTTGAATTTGATGCAGCACTTTACTACGTCAATAATATTGCCGATTCCGATGGCATACAGGAAACAATTGCTGATGCGGATAACCTAGTAGATCAGGTCGGCGGCGTGGGCGGACATTTGGTGCTGAGCGTCGGGGCTTTCACTGTCATTGGCGAATACCTAACCGCTACGGAACAATTTGATGCAGCGGATTTAGATTTTAAAGGGGTTGGCGCAGAGCCAGTTAGCTGGAATCTTGAAGCGGCCTATCATTTTGTGTTAAATGATTGGGATGCAACCATCGCTCTCGCTTGGCAGGGAACGGACGAGGCCTTGGCTTTGGAGTTACCGGAGCAACGCCTCATGTTGGGTATTTCTCTGGGAATCATGCAGAACACCTCACTCAATATTGAGTGGGCCAATGATGACGATTACGATGTGGCCGATGGTGGCACGGGTAAGAGCAGCGATAGTATTACTGCGCAATTGGCGGTGGAGTTTTAGTCCTCAAATCAAAACACTAACCTGCGCAATAACCGCCAAAGGCCTGTGTCAGTTTTGGCAGAGGGATATAGCCGCGTAAAGTGGTAATAATTGTACCATCGCCGTCCGACACCAGGGTCCAGGGTGTCGCCGGTACTTTTCCTACCGCGTCCAGTAATTCACCGGAGCCGATAAAGGCCGGATAGCTGACCTTGGCCCGGCGTAATTCATGGCGCAGTTCGGATGGAGTGCCCTTGATGCCTACCGCGATAGGTTGCAGATGCAAATGGCAGGTCTCTAGGAGTTTATTGAACGCTTTCATCTGCCGGTAGCACCAGCTGCAATCCGGTTCAAAAAAGCTCATCAATAGCACTTTTCCCCGGTATTGCTCAAGTGGTACACCCCCGTTTTCCTGTAGGCTGGGCAGGGTAAAATCGAATAGCGACGTATTATCAGCCTGGGCAGTGGCCACAGCTAGACAAACAACTATCAGAAATAGCCTTATCCTACCCATATCAGTGGCCCTAAAAACTGTATTTAAACCCGGCATAGGCCTCTCGTCCGCGTAACGGACCATAGATATGCGCCACATCATATCCGCCGTCTTCATAGAAGAGAGGTGTTTCCATATCTGATGCCTGAGTAAAATCAAACAAATTAGAAGCGCCCGCATAAATTTGTAGGTGTTCGTTCAGTTCTTTGGAAACCCTAATGTCCATTGTCCAATAACTCTCTGCATGTTGGCTTTTGGTCAGCGTGCCCGCCATATCAAAGGTTGGTGTAGCGGGAGTACCGTATTCATCGAGATCACGGTTTCCCACCCAAACTGCGGAAACAAACAGATCCCAGCCATTGATATCCCAGTCCGCACTCAGGGTTAATCGCTGCTCAATGGGAACCACACCATAGGATTGTTTAAACTCATCGTTGTAGCGAACATTTTCCAAAGTGGCACCAAGATTCAGGGTCTCTGTTAGTTGATAACTCGCTGCGATATCCGCTACCAGAGCGGTAGCATCTTTGTTAAGCTGCTCCAAAATTGGCACACCGGCATCGGTTTCAGACAACGCAGTCAGATTTTCCACTTGGGTGTATGCTAATGAGCCGGTGACATTCCAACGGTCATCCTCAAAGCTTAGGGCATAGTTCACTGAACTGGAGCGCTCCAACTTGTCTACCTGAATATCGAACCCTAAATCACCATCCAGAATACCGTGGTCGCTTTCGAAGAAAGAAAGCGGAGCCCGGTAACCACGTCCGGCAGAGAAGCGTGATGTCCACTGGTCGTTATGGCTATAGCGTAGGTCTATCCGAGGTGAAACGATGTCCTCGTCAATTTCAGTACCCGGTTTGGACGAATCGATAAAATCAGCCTCCACCTGGTCAAAGCGCAGGGCGAAGGAAATTTCCAGATTTTCAGTAGCGGCCCAAGTATCCTGAAGATAGAGGCCACGGGTATCATAGTCGAAGCTATCCGATACGTAGTCAGGACTGGTGCTGTTAGTTTTCGAGCGCAACTCTTCACTGCGGTTGTCGACTCCGAAAGTGAGTAGGTGGTCATCATTGAGCGCCCAGTTAAAGCGCGCATCGAGATAGCTCATGTCATTGTCGGCATCATAGATAAAACCCTCGTAGAAAGAATCCTGGGTATGCTTGTTATGAGAAGCGGTTAACGCGAGATTAAAATCGGTGCTGAACTCGTGCAGCCAGCTTGCGGACATTTCGCTACGTTCAGATTCTATCCATTCGGTGGTTTCCCAACCTCTACCCAGAAACTTGTTGCGTACATCGCCATCTACAAAAAGTGCTGCTGACTCAAATTCCGGGTCGGCAAGGTAGTCGGCTTTTACGGCGCCGATACTGGTTCCCGTAGGACCGCCAAAGATCTCCGATTCGGTTTTATTCAGCCGGATGACCAAATTGTCGTGCATGCCGAAATCCTGCGACAGGCGCAGGGTAACGGAGCGGTTTTCCAATATCGGGTTTTCACTGACGCCGTTGTTATCGCCGTCAAACTGGTCACGATCATCATATTGCGCGATAAATGTCGCCCGGGTGGCTCCATTAAGAGTAATCCCCGTGGCCACCACACTGGCTTTACGATATCCGTTTTCGCCGCCAGCAATATCCAGCTCAACCTCATTGTCTCTCGCTTCTTTTGTCGACAGATTGATGGTGCCGCCTATTGCCTCAGGCGCAATTAATGAGGCACCGGCTCCCCTTGCAATTTCAATACTTTCCAAACCTGCGGAAGCGGCAGCATCCAAGCCATAGAAGCCCGACATCATAGTGTAGGTAGGGATGCCATCTACCAAAATGGTCGTATGTTCGCCCCGTAAACCGTTCAGCATGACCCGTTTGACACCGCACATAGAACATTCATTATTTACTCGGACACCCGGAGCTTCAGCGATCGCCTCTGTGAGGTTGACCGCTTGCATTCGCTCGATTGACAGGTTAGAGATTACTTCGGTTTTCTGAATTACGTCTTTCAACATACCGGACTTATACAGCCGGTCCCTGACCCCGATCACCGAAACCTCCTCAAGCGGTTTGGCGTTTTGGTTGGCTTGCGCTGCAGTATCCTGCTGGGCTTGGGCGGGTAATGTCGATGCATAAATCGCCAAGCTTAATGCAGAAACTGGCAGATTTACTTTCAAATAACTCCTGTACATAAATAACCTCGAATAAACAAAACTCAAATGAGAAAGCAAATAATAATGATTCTCATTTGCTCTTGCAATGATATAGATCAAGATTATCTTTTAATTTTGTGCCACTGCTATCGGGGCCAATTTCTAATGGGGTATTCAAGTGTTAGACATTTCATTATCCCAACACGCGGCGATAATGGCTTCTCGGTTTATCCTCCACTAGGCGATTAAGGGTTTCAGGTTTATTTGTATCAGTAATACGGCTATCGCAGCAATAGGGAGAAATGCTGTGTTGTCGGTGGAAAATTCAGACTAACAAGCAGACTAGGTGATTAGTGGAACGGTTACCTAATCCGCAAAGGCTGTGCATCATTGACGCGGGCCCACAGATCATACTCGCCCGCATCGGATATAGTCGCCTTCACAATGTCACCTGGCTTCAGATAAGTGGCATTATCCAGAAACACCAAGCCATCAATTTCCGGTGCGTCCGCGTAACTTCTACCGATCGCACCTTCTTCGGTTACTTCATCAATGAGGACATCAACTGAGCGGCCAATTTTTTGCTGGAGCTTATTAGTGCTGATTTGTTGCTGCGCTTGCATGAAGCGATCCCAACGGTCTTTTTTGATGTCATCAGGTACTGGGTCGGCGAGTTCGTTTGCCTTGGCACCCGCAACGGGGGAGTACTCAAAACAACCGACTCGATCCAGCTGCGCTTCTTCCAGCCAGTCCAGCAGCAACTGAAAGTCTTCTTCAGTTTCTCCGGGGAAGCCAACAATGAAGGTGCTGCGTATACTCAAATCCGGACAGGTATTGCGCCAGCAGTGTATCTGGTCCAAGGTATTTTCGGCATTACCTGGGCGTTTCATCGCTTTTAATATGCGCGGGCTGGCATGTTGAAAGGGAATGTCCAAATAGGGCAAAATTTTGCCGTCCGCCATCAGCGGAATAATGTTGTCCACGTGCGGGTATGGGTAAACGTAGTGTAACCGGATCCAGATGTCCAGTTCGCCCAAAGCGTCGCATAACCCTAGCATACGGGTCTCGTATTCTTTGTTGCGCCAAGTTCGGGATTGATATTTTAAATCCAGGCCGTAGGCGCTGGTATCTTGCGAGATGACTAAAAGTTCTTTTACCCCAGACTTTACCAGCCCTTCTGCTTCCTGCATTACCTCATCAATCGGGCGGCTAACTAGGTCGCCGCGCATGGACGGAATAATGCAAAAACTACAGCGGTGGTTGCAGCCCTCAGAAATCTTCAAATAAGCGTAGTGTTTTGGGGTGAGCTTGATTCCCTGCGGTGGCACTAAGTCAGTATAAGGATCATGGTTTTGCAACATGGGTGCATATTGATGCACCGCATTCACCACCTGGGCGTATTGTTGTGGGCCGGAAACGCTCAGTACCTGCGGATGCATTGCTCGAATGGTGGTCTCATCCACCCCCATGCAACCGGTTACGATAACTTTGCCATTTTCCGCGATGGCTTCGCCTATGGCGTCCAACGATTCCTGTTTCGCGCTATCGATAAAGCCGCAAGTGTTGACCACCACGAGATCGGCATTTTGGTAGTCGGAAACCAAGTTGTAATGCTCAGTGCGCAACTGGGTAAGAATACGTTCTGAATCTACCAATGCCTTGGGGCAGCCAAGGCTGACGAAGCCGATTTTTGGGTTGGACATGGGTGTTGCTTCCGATAAAACTGAGAGCCGTTGTGAGTGCGGCGAATGATCTAATGGGGAGCGCATTCTACAACAGATTTTGCAAACAGTGCGACGTTAATTTGTTTTGGTTTGGGTTTCGAATGATAGCCGACAATAAGCAAATAGAGGCTCATAGCAGATAAACTCAGTTTGTCTGTGCATTTGCCGTCAACGGTTAGGTGTCGTTTTCGGCCTTTTACCCTGAATATAATAGGCAAAAGCAATAATTTCAGCGATGGAGAGATAGAGCGCTTCGGGAATGGATTCGCCTAACTCCAGCGTTGCTAACACATTCACTAACTCGGCATTTTCATACAGTGGAATGCCGTATTCACGCGCCAAGGCAATGATTTGTTCCGCCACGTCATGTTGTCCGCTAGCACTGACGACGGGAGGGTTGTCGCCATCATAAAACAGTGCGACGGCCTTTTGTGGTTGCGTACTCATGTTTTGATGTCCACCAGCTGCTGGTCCAATCGAGATTGTTGTATGGGGGGTGTGCCTTTGCAGCAATCCAGTTGCTTAATTTCGAGGCCCTTGGATTTGAGCGATTTTTTTAAGATGTCGAGTTCTCCTTCAATGCGTCTAAGGGTTTGCGGGCGCTCACTCCAGAAAGTCGCCGATAGGGTGTTCTCAATCAGCGTCAGGGTTGCAAAGAATTCTCCCAGCTCTTCAAATTCAAAACCGAGGGTTATCTTCCACTGCCGGCCCTGCTTGGCATTTTTGGGTTGATCAGCGCTGCGTTCCTCATCAATTTGAAGCTGAATCGGGCGAAACAATCCTTCGCTAAATACCGGAATTTCGACATACCAGCTGTTGATGCTATTGCTATCCGGTGCAGCGTGCTTGCCAGCTATGCTTTTGTATTGATTGGTTTGTATCTTGGCGATGCTATTGGCTATTTGCCGCAACAGGGTACTGACGGCGAGGTCAAACGCCTCGCGCGGCATGCTGGTTTGATTATTAGATACCTGCACACCGGCTCTTTTGAGCAGCAGCAGGGTATGTGTGTTAATTAAAAGTTCAGGTATTTCGATACGTGATGGCGATGAATTTAGTGGGCTGGCAGATTGTTCGTTGCTTAAACCTGAAGCCGTCTGGATGATTCGATTGATTATTTGGGCTTCAGCCGTAATCGCCGCGTTGGGTGTTGGCGTAAGCGTGCTATTAGAGGACGGATTTTGTGGTGCGCTTTGTCTGCTATAGGCGCTGGCCCCAGAAGCGAGTTTGGCGGCGTAATTATTTTTGCCGGCAGCCAGGCTAGGTGTTGCGGGAGCCGTTACCTCATGCGTGGCGGAGGTTGCTTTGGTGCTATCGCTGGGAAGAGTGTTGATTGGTGCGCGGGACGTTATATGCAAAGCTGTATGAGTTGTTGCATTGTTTGTTGTATTAGTTGTTGTATTGATTGTTGCATTAGTTGATACGTTAACGGCTGTATTAAGGTTTCCGCTTTGTTGTGGGTTGGTCGCGACGGTAGTAGCGTTGGATGTTGTGCTAAGAGCGGGAGGTGCGCCAGCCGATCCATCTGTTTTTGCTGGTGTGGCTGGCGCAGTGAGTGGTGCCAGTTGCGCCGCCAGTTTAACCAGCTGTGCTTTGAGGTCTTTGCCAACCAGTGCTTCTAACTGTTTAATCAGGCCAGCGTTTTGTCTTAAGGTTTCATTAATAACGGTTGTTTTGGCCTGCTGCGCTGTTGTTGCTGTTTTCGCGGGCCGAACTGGTGCAGGACTAAGCTGTTGCAAAATGCGTTGTAATTTGGCTTCGAGGAAACTGCCGTTTTGGGTGATGGCCTGTTTCAGCTGCTGGGTATTGTGTAGTTGTTCCTGACGAGGTAGTGATGAAATCAGTTCGCCGATCTGTTTTTGCACTTGTTGTAAAACAGGGTTGTTAGTTTTCTGATTTAGCTGGGTAATTAGCGCCTGCAGCGGTTCGAGTCGATTTAATAGCGTGCTGTGATTCTGTTGCAGCGGCAATGCTTGACGCAGACCTTGTTGAATGAGGTCCTGCTGTTTTTCCGTGGCTGGTTGTACAATCTGTAGCACCCGTAAACTGCCATCCTTGGTGACCTCCACTTTTATCAGCTGTCCTGGGTTAAACACCTGATTGCTCTCAGCGGTTATTTTCTTGCCTTCGGCATTGATCAGGATTTCGAACAGAGGACTCAGGTTGTTGCGCTGCGGTTTTTGTACAACCTGCTCGATAATAGCGGTAAAAATACGGCCTTGCGCATAGTCTTTTGCCAGTTCAGCGGGGTCGGAACTGGTGGGCAATAACGCCTGGAAACTGGCGAGTAACGAGGGCTTTATGTCCATTCGATGACTATATCACGTGATCCGAAGCGGTGCTTTCTATATAATGCGTGTTTGATTTTTGGCGAGTCTTTTCTTCGCCTGTAATAGCTTAACGGTCAGCGAGTGAAAATCTTGAGGCTTTTGGTTTTTTTGCCAGCCCCATATCACTCGCGGCCCAGCGCAAAAGCTCCTGAAGGTAATTTGTGGCAGAACACCTCCTCCAAGCAAATAAGCTGTGTTGTGAACGCGAGCGTCGCATATTATTCCGTGATTTGGATATTGCGCTTGATATTGGTGAAGTGGTGCAAATTGAAGGCGCAAACGGTAGCGGCAAAACCACTCTGTTAAGAGTGCTAACCGGTATTTCTGATGCTTACGAAGGTGAAGTCCTGTGGTCTGGGCAATCGATTAAAAAGGTACGCGCTGAGTATCAATTAAATATGCATTATCTGGGGCATGCGGCGGGTATCAAGTCGACGCTGACGGCGGAAGAAAACCTACGCTGGTATGCCGCCCTGACAGGCCGCCAGTTAGATGAAACTCTGTGGGAAGTGCTAGCGCGGGTCGGGCTGCGGGGTTATGAAGATGTTCCCTGCTATACACTCTCCGCTGGTCAGCAGCGTCGCGTCAATTTAGCCCGTTTGTACCTGTTACCAGCAAAACTATGGATTTTGGATGAACCCTTTACCGCAATCGACAAATCCGGTGTTGCCGCCATCGAGCAACTCATGAGTGATCAAGTCAAAAGCGGTGGTGCCGTGATTGTTACTACGCATCAAGATCTGAGTTCCGTCGCCAATGTGCGTAAAGTGAGTTTAGGGTGACGGTATTGGGAGTCGAAAACGATAAAATACAGTTCAGTGTCTTAGGTATTTTTAAAGCGGTACTGGTGCGGGATTTAGTGATTGCGTTTCGGCATCCCAGCGACTTGGTGAATCCGTTGATCTTTTTTATGATTGTGGTGACGCTTTTCCCGCTAGCAGTTAGTCCGGAAAAACAATTTCTGGCACAGGCGGCACCGGGGGTGCTGTGGGTGGCAGCATTGCTGGCCACACTGTTATCTTTGGATATGTTGTTTCAGTCGGATTTCCAGGATGGTACGCTGGAGCAATTGCTGCTGTCTCCGCAACCGCTTTACATCGGTATACTTGCCAAGGTAACAGGACATTGGCTGCTCAGTGGATTACCGCTAACACTACTGTCCCCGCTGTTAGCTTTTATGATGTTTTTGCCCAGTGAAGCCTTACCTGCTTTGATGATTACCTTGTTGCTGGGAACACCAGTGCTGAGTTTTGTCGGCGCGGTGGGTTCGGCGTTGACGGTGGGGTTGAGAAAAAGTGGATTGCTGTTGTCACTATTAGTGCTGCCACTGTATATTCCGGTACTGATTTTTTCGGCGGGGGCGGTGCAGGCTGCGACCATTGGTTTGCCGATTATCGGGCACTTGGCGTTGTTGGGTGCAATGTTAGCGCTGGCTCTAGTGCTCGCGCCGCTGGCAATTGCGGCGGGTTTACGTATCAGCCTTGGCAACTAACAGGCATGGCAGCTAACAGACACGGGAAATAAGTAGACATATGTGGACTTGGTTTCATCGATTAGGCTCTCCCCGCTGGTTTTATAATATCAGCGGACGTTGGTTGCCTTGGCTCGCTATCGCCGCAGCGTTATTGATCTTTAGCGGTACAGTCTGGGCGTTGGCGTTCGCGCCGCAGGATTATCAGCAGGGTAATAGTTTCCGTATCATTTATATTCATGTGCCCGCAGCACTACTGGCGCAATCCTGTTATATGATCATGGCGGTCGCTGGAGCGATCGGTTTGATCTGGAAAATGAAGTTGGCGGATATGGCGGCGAAAAGCTGTGCGTCCATTGGTGCCTCTTTTACCTTGCTGGCGTTGGTAACGGGTGCCGTCTGGGGTAAGCCGACCTGGGGTACCTGGTGGGTCTGGGATGCGCGTTTAACTTCCATGCTGATTTTGTTTTTCCTTTATTTGGGTATCGTGGCGCTGCACTCTGCCATCAGTGACCGAGATCAAGCGGCGAAAGCCACGGCTGTGTTAGCTTTGGTGGGATTAGTTAATATTCCTATTATTAAGTATTCGGTGGAATGGTGGAATACCTTGCACCAGCCTGCAACCTTCACTCTTACAGAAAAACCAGCGATGCCCGCTGAAATGTGGGTGCCGCTGTTGATAATGGTGTTAGGCTTTTATTGTTTTTTTATGGTGGCACTTATTATGCGCACCAGATTAGAAATTCTGGTGCGTGAATGGCGCACCAGTTGGGTTAAGGAGCTATTAGCAAAACCATGAGCTTTTCTAGTTTTTCTGATTTTATCCATATGGGAGGTCACGGTCTTTATGTGTGGGTTTCCTACGCAACGGCACTTGCGGTTTTTGTTTTTAATATCCTGATGCCGTTGCGGCTACGTAAACAATTTATGGTTGAACAAGCAAGGCAACAGCGTAGAGAGGAACAAAATGCATCCCATTCGTAAGCAACGTTTAAAAATAGTCTTATTTATTGTGGCCGGTTTTGGCGCGGCAATAGGCTTATCGCTGTTCGCACTCCAAGAAAACATTAACCTGTTCTATTCGCCCACTCAAATAGTTAAGGGTGAAGCGCCGCAAAATACCCTGATACGTGCCGGAGGAATGGTAGTGGAGGGTAGCGTTAAGCGTGATCCGCAAAGTTTGAAAATCAGCTTTCAGATAACCGATTACGCGGAAACCGTGGATGTAGAGTTTGAAGGCATCCTGCCAGATTTGTTTCGCGAAGGACAGGGTATTGTCGCACAGGGGCGTATCTCCGGCCCGGGAGATTTAAAAGCGGTGGAAGTATTGGCTAAGCATGATGAGAATTATATGCCGCCGGAAGTCACGGATGCTCTGGAGCAAGCGGGTTACGGCAAAGACCATTATTCGAAAGAATAGCAATGCGCGTCCTGTTACTCCTATTCATGATCTGGTGTCGTTGCGTCGCTGCTGACGCGCCGCTCGGCCTCCCTCCGCTGGCTATCCCACAGGATAACCCTCAGACAGCTGCAAAAATCTCGTTAGGACAGCGTTTATTTCATGATACGCGCTTTAGTCAAAACGGCCAGGTAAGCTGTGCCAGCTGCCACAATCCTAGTCTCGCTTTTACCGATCATGCAACAGTCTCAGAGGGTATTCATCAACTCAAGGGTGCTCGCAACGCGCCCACGGTGATTAATGCCGCTTATGCCAAAACTCAGTTTTGGGACGGACGTGCTGCCGATTTGGAAGCGCAAGCGCTTGGGCCGATGCTGAATCCACTGGAAATGGGAATGCCTGATGGCGAAGCGGTGCTTTCAATCGTGCGGGGGGATGACACCTACCAGGCTCAATTTAATCAGGTTTTTGGCGTTACCTCTCGACAGATAGCGCTTGCGCACATTGCCAAAGCCATTGCCAGCTTCGAACGTACTCTGATTGCCGGTAATTCCCCTTTTGACCGTTATTATTTTGCCAAGGAGTCGGAAGCCCTGAGCCAGTCAGCCAAGCGTGGCTTATCGGTATTTTACAATCAGGCAGCCTGTGCTTCTTGTCATACCCTTGATCGTAATTTTGCACTTTTTACGGATCATGAATTTCATAATATTGGTGTTGGTTCTCAGCGTATCAGTAAATTAATGCAGCGGTTGGACTCAGCCAGAAATCCTCTTAATGCAACCCAGATTACAGCACTGGCGGGAAACCATGATACGGAGTTGGGGCGGTATTTGGTGACGGGTGAAACCAGAGATATTGGCGCATTTAAAACGCCAACCTTAAGGAATATCGAGAAAACGCCTCCCTATATGCACGACGGCAGTCTGAAAACCCTGGCGGAAGTCGTTGAATATTATGATAAAGGCGGTGTGTCTGATGGCGTCCCGGTACAGAGTAAACTGTTGGATGCACGTATTCGACCACTGAATTTGAATAGACAACAGAAAAATGATCTGGTCGCTTTTATGCGCAGTTTAACCAGCCCGGACTACCAGTCAGTAGAGATAGATGAGCCGGAACGGAATAATGTACATTGAATTGGATCTGAGAAGATATTGAACTTAATATCCTGAGCGCATTCCTATTAAATCGGCGTTATGGTAAAAAATACGGCTGCTTTGGCTTGTGCCTGAAAATACTTCCTGACCCCTTAAGGGGTTTGAAACCGTGACAGAGGTTAGAACGTTTACAACATGCTTCCCGAATTAGGACAATTTTCGCTTATTTTGGCACTCTGTATGGCTGTTTTGTTAGCCGTTATCCCGCTGCTAGGAGCAACCAGACATAATCAGCTCTGGATGTCCTATGCGCGACCATTAGTAACCGGCCAGTTTGTATTTTTGATCACGAGTTTTACTTGTCTTTCCGCGGCATTCTTCATGGATGATTTCTCCGTTGCCTATGTAGCGCAAAACTCCAATAGCGCGATGCCGGTGCAGTACAAATTAAGTGCGGTCTGGGGTGCACATGAAGGGTCGTTACTGTTATGGGCGCTGATTCTAAGTGGTTGGACCTTTGCTGTAGCAGCGTTCAGTCGCAATCTACCGGATGAACTGATTGCACGGGTGCTCTCCGTGATGGGTATGATCAGTATCGGGTTCCTATTGTTTTTGCTACTGACCTCCAATCCCTTTACCCGACTCTTACCTGATTCACCCATGGAAGGTGGTGATCTCAATCCGCTGCTGCAAGACGTCGGTCTGATCTTTCATCCGCCATTACTGTACATGGGTTATGTCGGCTTCTCTGTGGCTTTTGCGTTCGCGATCGCCGCGCTGCTAGGTGGCCAACTTGATGCCGCCTGGGCGCGCTGGTCACGGCCCTGGACCAATATTGCCTGGGCGTTTTTGACTGCCGGTATTGTCCTCGGCAGTTACTGGGCCTATTACGAACTAGGCTGGGGCGGTTGGTGGTTTTGGGATCCGGTGGAAAATGCGTCTTTTATGCCCTGGTTAGTAGGTTGCGGGTTGATTCATTCATTGGCGGTTACGGACAAGCGTGGTGTTTTTAAAAGCTGGACGGTATTACTGGCGATATTTGCGTTTTCGTTAAGTCTGTTGGGCACCTTTTTGGTTCGATCTGGTGTCTTAACGTCAGTGCACGCCTTTGCCACTGATCCGGCAAGAGGTTTGTTTATTCTTATATTCTTGTTTTTAGTGATCGGTGGCTCGTTAACACTCTACGCCATACGTGCGCCAGCAGTGGTGAGTAAACCGGTATTTGGGCTTTGGTCGCGCGAAATTCTCCTCCTGTTAAACAATGTGATTTTGGTGGTAGCGGCAGTGACCGTTCTACTAGGGACACTTTACCCATTAATTATCGATGCGTTAGGTGGTGGCAGAATCTCGGTGGGGCCGCCCTATTTTAACCTAGTGTTTGTACCACTCATGTGTGTTTTGTTTGCATTGCTCGGCTTTGCGCCTAAGTCACAGTGGAAACGCTCTTCAACCTTAAACCTCAAACGTGAATTGTTAGTGGCCGCGTTAGCGAGCTTAGGCGTTGGTCTGCTGGTGCCGGTGATCTATGGCGGTGAACTACATTTGGGTGCGGTGTTGGCAGCAACCCTGAGCCTGTGGATTGTGATAACTGGCGGTCGGGACTTGTTGGCGAAAGGAAGCAAGCTCGGTTTTGGCCGGTTATCGCGCAGTTATATGGGGATGCAGTTGGCGCACTTTGGTTTGGCTGTTTGCATCATCGGGGTTGCGTTTACCTCAATCTACAGTGAGCAGCGCGATGTGCGAATGGCTCCTGGCGATAGTATTGAGCTAGGTGGTTACCGTTTCCAGTTTGATGGTATTGAGGAAGTGATGGGGCCCAACTTCAAGGCGGAGGAAGGACAGATAAGCGTTTACAGAGCAGATAAGCAAGTGTATCTGCTGCAGCCGCAAAAACGTATTTATTTAGCCCGGCGTCAATCAATGACGGAAGCAGCGATCCAAACAGGTTTTACTCGTGACCTCTACGTCGCCCTTGGCGAACCGCTGGGCGATGGCGCCTGGGCGGTGCGGGTGCATTATAAAGCGTTTGTGATTTGGATTTGGATGGGCGGTCTATTGATGGCTTTGGGTGGCTTCCTAGCTGTTACAGATAGACGTTATCGCATTAAGGTGACGCAGCCAGAAAAGTCCACAAATAAAGCCAGTCTGGACGCCTCCGCTGGTGTGGAGGCAAAAGCGTGAAGCGTTTAAAGCTGTTTTTGCCGCTGATTATTTTTGTCGCATTAGGTGGTCTGTTATTGAAAGGTTTAGAACTGGATCCGAATGAGATGCCCTCGGCGCTGATTGATAAAGAGCTGCCTACATTCAGGCTGCCCTCACTTGAAAACCCTGAAATAATGTTGGAGCGCAATCACTTGCTGGGCCAAGTGGCGTTGGTGAATGTCTGGGCGACCTGGTGTCCGTCGTGCCGAGCGGAGCACCCTTATCTGATGCAAATTTCTGAGCAGGAAAACATTCCTATTTACGGAGTCGACTACAAAGATGTGAGAAAGGATGCGCAGCAATGGTTGCGTAAGCTAGGCGATCCCTATGCCGTCAATGTATTTGATGAGCAGGGTAAGCTTGGCATTGATCTCGGCGTATTTGGAGCGCCAGAGACTTATCTGATTGATCATAAGGGTGTGATTCGCTATAAGCACATCGGCGTGGTCGATGATCAAGTGTGGCTGAATCTGTTAAAGCCTTTGGTTGAGCAGTTGCGGGCGGAGGCTTCCCAGGGTTGAAAATAAATCTAAATAAAAGCCGTCAATTGCGCTTGGGGAAATTATTATCGATCATCTTTGGCCTGTGCTTAATGCTGATGAATCACTTTGT